>OFIS01000096.1_pt1 | contig 111480 bp, 103 predicted proteins | sample 1775071 | NCBI WGS metagenome assembly OFIS01 (sample SAMN08195774, study PRJEB24354) | sludge metagenome | isolation source: sludge from phenol fed wastewater aerobic bioreactor C | place: India: Nagpur | collected 2016-09-17 | reverse complement strand
CGGAAAACCTGCTACAGCAAGCCACATCCAAGTCCAGCGTTAGCCCGGTGCGGATGCCATGCTCTGGCTTAAAATCCCTCACCCTTGCGGGTATGCGGGTTCGATTCCCGCTCCGGGCACCAGCGTCCCCGTTCGCCGGCGGCCGCTAGAATCGCGGCTTCCTGCCGCCACGCCACGCACCGTCATGCCTGCACGCCTCCGGATCTGCCTGATCGTCGTCGCCCTGTGCCTGGGCGTTGCCGTGCCATCGGCTGCCAGCGAAGCGGCCAAGCCCAGCATCGGCCGGCAGCGCGAGGGCGTGCTGTTCTGGCCGCAGGCCGAGCGCGATGCGCAGTTCCGGCGCATGTACGAGCGTTTTCCCAGCGACCGTGCGGCGCATGGCGCGCAGGTCCGCGCCTTGCCGAACGGCAAGCCGCTGGCGATCGACGGGCGCGATGCGAACGCGTGGCTGGCCGACTACATGGCGAAGTACCACGTGGCCGGCGTGCTGGTGCTGCAGGATGGCCGCGTACGCGCCCAGCGCTACGCGCTGGGCTTCAAGCCCGGGCAGCGCTGGACCTCGTTCTCGGTGGCGAAATCGGTGACTTCCGTGCTGCTCGGGATCGCGCTGCAGCAGGGCTACATCCGCGGCATGGACGACAGGCTCGGCCGCTACATTCCCGAGCTGCGCGGCAGCGCTTACGCCGATGTCACGGTGGAGCAACTGCTGACGATGACTTCGGGCGTGCGCTGGAACGAGGACTATGACGACGCGCATTCCGACGTGGCGCGGATGTACCTCGGCCAATGCGAGAGCGGCGAGGCGCACGTGCTCAGCTACCTCAAGAAGCTGCCGCGCGCATATCCGGCCGGTACGCACTGGAACTACAACACCGCGGAAACCGACCTGCTCGGCATCCTGGTGCAGCGGGCCACGCATCGCTCGCTGGCGGCGTATCTTGCCGACACGATCTGGAAGCCGTTTGGCATGACGTCCGACGCCTACTGGATCAAGGACGAATGCGACGGCAGCGACACCGGCGGCAGCGGCCTCTCCGCCACGCTGGGCGACTACGCGCGGCTGGGCGAATTCATGCTCGGCGGCGGACGCATCGCCGGCAAGCCGGTGATCGCCAAGGCCTGGCTGGCCGGTGCCACCCGCAAGCACGCCAGCACTGACGAGCCCGACCGCGGCTACGGCTACCTGTGGTGGACCGACACCGACGGCAGCTACGCGGCGATCGGCATCTTCGGCCAGATGGTCTACGTCGACCCCGCACGCCAGCTGGTGATCGCGCAGGTGGCGTCGTGGCCTGCGGCAACGTCGAAGGAGCTGGTGGCGGGGCGCCGCGCCTTCGTCGAAGCGATCAAGCAGGCGTTGGATGTGGAGCGCAAGCCGTAGGTCGGACTTCAGCCCGACTGATGCCGGGTGTCGGGATAAATCCCGACCTACGCGCCGCGCGTTCAAGGCAGAGATGTAGGTCGGGCTTCAGCCCGACGGTTGTCGGGTGTCGGGCTGAAGCCCGACCTACGGTGTTACGCCACGAACTGCAATCGCGCCAGCTCCGCATACAGGCCGCCCTCGGCCAGCAGGCTTTCGTGCGTGCCCTGCGCCACGATGCGGCCGCCGTCCATCACCACGATGCGGTCGGCGCGTTGGACGGTGGCGAGGCGGTGGGCGATGACGAGCGTGGTGCGACCCTGTTCCAGCCTGGCCAGCGCCTGCTGGATCGCGGCCTCGGATTGCGCGTCCAGCGCCGAGGTGGCTTCGTCGAGCAGCAGCAGCGGCGCGTCGCGCAGGATTGCGCGGGCGATCGCGATGCGTTGGCGCTGGCCGCCGGAGAGGCGCACGCCGCGTTCGCCCAGCTCCGCCGCGTAGCCTTCGGGCAAGGCGCGGATGAACTCGTGCGCTTCGGCGGCGCGGGCGGCCTCGACCACCTCGTCGTCGCCGGCGTCCTGGCGGCCGAAGCGGATGTTGTCGGCGGCGCTGCCGGCGAAGATCGCGGTCTCCTGCGGCACCAGCGCGATCGCGCCGCGCAGTTCGGGCAGCGCCAGCGCGCGCAGGTCGACGCCGTCGAAGCGGATGCAGCCGGACTGCGGATCGTAGAAGCGCAGCAGCAGCGCCAGCACCGTGCTCTTGCCCGCGCCGGAGGGGCCGACCAGCGCCACCGTCTCGCCGGGACGGATGTCTAGGTTGAAATCGTGCAGCGCGGGCGCGTCGGGGCGGGTGGGGTAGTGGAAGCGCACGTGCTCGAAGCGCAGCGCGCCGCTCACCGGGCGCGGCAGCGCCTGCGGCTGCGCGGGGCTGGCGATCTCGGCGCGCTCGGCGAACAGCTCGCCGATGCGCTCCATCGCGCCGGCCGCGCGCATCACGTCGCCCCACACTTCGGACAGGCCCGCCACCGAGCCGGCGGCGAAGACCGCATACAGCACGAACTGGCCCAGCACGCCGGCGCCGAGCGAGCCGGCCAGCACGTCGCGCGCGCCGGCCCACAGCACCAGGGTGATCGCGCCGAAGAACAGCACGATCACCGCGGCGGTGAGCCAGGCGCGCATGCCGATGCGCCGGCGCGCGGAGGCCAGCGCGCGGGTGATCGCGCCGGCGTAGCGGGTGCTCTCGATGTCCTCGCGCGCATAGGCCTTCACCGCAGGCGCGGCGTTGAGCGTCTCGTTGGCGATCGCCGCGGCGTCGGCGAGGCGGTCCTGGCTGGCGCGCGACAGCTTCTGCACGCGCCGGCCGAACACCAGGATCGGCAGCATCACCGCGGGGATCACCAGCGCGGTGAGGCCGGCGAGGCGCGGGCTGGTCCAGATCATCATCGCGCTGGCGCCCAAGAGCATCACCGCGCTGCGCAGCGCCACCGAGATGCCCGAGCCGATCAGCGCCTGCACTACCTCGGTGTCGGTGCCGAGGCGCGAGTTCAGCTCGCCCACGCGGCTGCGCTCGAAGAAGCCCACGTCGAGCCGGATCACGTGCGCATACAGCTGGCTGCGCAGCGAGGCCAGTGCGCGCTCGCCCAGGAGCGTGATGCAGAAGTAGCGCGCCGCGGTGGCCGCGGCCAGCACCAGCGCCACCGCAAACAGGCCGAGAAAAGTGGCGTTGATTGCGCCGGGATCGACGTGCTCAAAGCCGCGCTCGATGATCCGCCGCACTGCCATCGGCAGCACCAGGGTGGCGGTGGACGAGATGCCGAGGAACAGCAGCCAGCCCAGCGCCAGCCGCCAGTGCGGCCGCAGGAACGGCCACAGCTGGCGCAGCGCACCGAGGCGGCGGGTGGGGCGGGACGTGGGTTCGCGCATGGGCCGGGCCGGAGGGAATGGCGTCGAGATGGGGCGTGCGGCGCGCGAATCAACCGGGCGCGGGTCAGTCCAGCCGCCGCACCGCGATGCGGCCGCGGCTGAGGTCGGCGATGCGCGCCTCGGCTTCGGCCACGCGCTGCGCGGGCAGTTCGAATTCCAGCGTCACGCCGTCGGCGTCGAATTGCTCGCGTGCGACTTCGGCGCCCAGTTCGCGCAGGCGCGCCTTGAACAGGGCCAGCTCCGCGAAATCGCAGTGCAGGCCCAGCCGCGCCATCGCCACGATGGCCACGCGCGCGGCGGTGCGCAGGCATTCCGCCGCGGTGCCGCCGTAGGCGCGCGCGAGGCCGCCGGCGCCGAGCTTGATGCCGCCGAACCAGCGCGTCACCACGACGACGACGCGGTCGTAGCCCTGGCCCTCGATCGCCTGCAGGATCGGCCGGCCCGCGGTGCCGCCGGGTTCGCCGTCGTCGTTGAAGCGGTAGTCCGCGCCGATGCGGTAGGCCCAGCAGTTGTGCGTGGCGTCCGCCGCGGACACTTCGCGCACGAAGGCCAGCGCCTGCTCCGGCGTGGCCACCGGCGCGGCGAGGGCCAGGAAGCGGCTTTTCTTGATCTCCTCGGCATGGCGGCAGGCGGCGACGAGGGTGTGCAGCGGTTCGTTCATGCGGTGCAGGGTAGGCGATGTGTCATCGCCTTTGCATTAGGCTGCCGGTTTTCGTGATGGATGCCGGGAGCGGGTGCCGATGTCGCTGAATGTGCTGATCGCGCTGGTGCTGCTGGGGTTGGCCTTGCGCGCGTTGAAGTGGCGGCGCACCGGCGCGGCGGCGCTGGCGCTCGCCGTGCTGCTGTTCGCGGTGGAAGGTTGCGGCCTGCTGCCGGCATGGCTGCTGCGCAGCCTGCAGGGGCCGTATGCGCAACGCCCCGCGATCGCCTGGGCGCCGCGCAACGCGATCGTGCTGCTGGGCGCCGGCGCGGAACGCGTGGCCGATGGCACGGTGGAGCCGGGCGAGCCCGCGCACAGCCGCATCAACGAGGCGCTGGCGCTGTATCGCGCATGCAAGGCCAGCGGCAACGATTGCAAGCTGGAGGTGAGCGGCGGCGACGCCCGCCACACCGGCGAACCGGAAGCCGCGGTCTATGCCGCCGTGCTGGAACGCATGGGCGTATCGGCCGCCGACCTGCTGCAGGAGCCGCACAGCATGAACACCTGGCAGAACGCGCAGTTCAGCGCGCCGCTGCTGCGCGACTACGGCGCGCAGCGCGTGCTGCTGGTGTCCTCGGCCATGCACCTGCGCCGCGCCAGCCTGTACTTCGCGCATTTCGGCATTGCCGCCACGCCGGTGCGCAGCGACTGGCTGAAGGCGCGCGTGCAATGGTGGCCGCTGTCGTGGAACTTCGCGGCGACCGATCTGGCGCTGCACGAATACGCGGGCGTGCTGCGCTACCACCTCTACAACGCGCTGGGCTGGAACGTGCAGGCGACCGAGCCGGGCGCGCTGTAGCCTAATGCGCCTGCGTCCCACCCTGGAGCCTCGATGATCCTCACTGCGCTGATCGCCTTGCTGGCCTGCGCCTGGCTGGCCGGACGCCTGGGTCGGCGGCGTCTGCAGTGGGCGGGCGTGGCGCTGGCAGTGCTTGCCCTGTTCGCGATCGGTTGCGGGCCGCTGCCGAACCTGCTGCTGCGCGGCTGGCAGGCGCCGTATGCGCAGCGTCCGCTGCCCGGCTGGGCGGCCTCCAACGCGATCGTGTTGCTCACCGGCAACAGCAACAACCCGCCGGGCGGCGTTCCCGAACCCGGCGATACGGGTTACGCGCGCATCGCCGAAACGCTGTCGCTGTACCGCGATTGCCGCGCGGCGGGCAAGCGTTGCAGCGTGCTGGTGAGTGGCGGCGAGGCGCCCACGTCCAGCGATTCGCTGGCACAGGTGTACGGACGTGCGCTGGTGGCGATGGGCGTGCCCGAAACCGACCTCGTGCTGGAAACGCGCAGCCGCACCACCTGGCAGAACGCCGAGTTCGCGCGCGCGCCGCTCGCGCGCATCGGTGCCGAACGGGTGTGGCTGGTGACTTCGGCGCTGCACATGCGGCGGGCGCTGTTCGCATTCGGGCATTTCGGCACCCGCGCCACGCCGGTGCGCGCCGACTACATGCGCGTGGCCTGGGGCTGGCTGCCCAAGGCCGGCAACCTGCTGCTTGCCGACCATGCGCTGCACGAGGTGGCGGGCATGGCGCTGTATCGCTGGTACGCGTGGCGCCATCGCGCCGCGGCGGCGGATGAGGCCGGGCCGCCGCTGGATTGAGCTTACCGCCGCATCACCAGCAGGCGCAGCTCGCTCATGTCCTCGATCGCGTAGCGCACGCCCTCGCGACCGAAGCCGGAGCGTTTCACGCCGCCGTAGGGCATGTTGTCCACGCGGAAGCTGGGGATGTCGTTCACCACCACGCTGCCCTGTTCCAGCTCGTCCCAGGCGCGCATCGCGTGGTCGAGGCTGTCGGTGAAGATGCCGGCCTGCAGACCGTAGTCCGAATCGTTGACCATCGCGATGGCCTCGTCGAACGTGGTGAACGGCGCGAGCAGAGCGAACGGGCCGAACGCTTCCATGCGGTTCGCCTTCGCGTCGACCGGCACGTTCTCCATCAGCGTGGCGTCCAGCATGTTGCCGCGGCGCTTGCCGCCGCAGAGGATTTTGCCGCCGGCCTGCTTCGCCTCGAGTATCCACCCGTGCAGGCGTTCGGCCGCGGCCTCGTCGATCATCGGGCCGAGGAACACGCCGGGATCCTTCGGGTCGCCGGCCTTGAGCTTCTTCGTCGCCGCGACCAGCCGGCGTTTCAGCGCCTCGTACACGTCGGCGTGGGCATAGATGCGCTGCACGCCGATGCAGCTCTGGCCGGACTGGTAGAACGCGCCGAACACCAGCCGCTGCACGATGCGGTCGAGCTTGCCGCCCTGGTCGGCGTCCACGATGCAGGCCGCGTTGCCGCCCAGCTCCAGCACCACCTTCTTGCGCCCCGCGCGCGCCTTCAGCTCCCAGCCGATCTGCCCGCCGGTGAAGGAGAGCAGCTTGAAGCGTTCGTCCTCCACCAGCGGCGCGGCGTGCGCGCCGTCCAGCGGCAGGATGGAAAACGCGCCGCGCGGCAGGTCGGTTTCGGCCAGCACCTCGCCGATGATCAGCGCGCCGATCGGGGTCTTCTCCGACGGTTTCAGCACGAACGGGCAACCCGCCGCGATCGCCGGCGCCACCTTGTGCGCGACCAGGTTCAAGGGGAAATTGAACGGCGTGATGAAGGACGCCGGCCCGATCGGCACGCGCTTCGTGTAGCCGTGGTAGCCGTCCAGCAGCGCGGCGAGTTCCAGGTTGATCGTCTCGCCGTTGATGCGCACCGCCTCCTCGGCCGCGATGCGGAACGTCTCGATCAGCCGCGTCACTTCGCCCGCCGCATCCTTGATCGGCTTGCCCGCCTCGATGCACAGCGCCTCGGCCAGCTCGTCGCGCCGCGCGCTGAAGCGGTCCACGCAATGCTGCAACACCGCCTGCCGCGCCCACGGCTTGAACTCGCGCATCGGCCGCGCCGCTTTCACCGCCGCGGCGATGGCCTTCTCCACCGCCTTCGCATCCGGCACCGCCACCCGTGTGGCGGGTTTGCCGCTGTACTTGTCGCGCACCTCCAGCGTGACCTTGGACGTCTGCGGCTGGTTGGCGAGGTAGAACGGGTAGCTCTTGTTCAACATGGCGTTGGCCTGCGGTGGTGATCGCACAAGCATAGGGCGTTGCCATGTTCAGGGCGGGTGATGCAACCGGCCGCGGCGTGTGCGCAAGCTACAATCGGGCCTCGTCTCCCATCGAAATTCCCCCGCATGCGCAATCCCTTGCAGGAACAACTGCTCAAGGCCGGCCTGGTCAACAAGTCCAAGGCCGCGCAGGCCGTGCGCGAGCAGGTGGCAAGACACAAGGGCAAGCAGCCGGCGGCGCCGAGTGCCGAGCAGCTGGAAGTGGAGCGCCTGCAGGCCGAGAAAGCCGAGCGCGACCGCGCGCTGGCGGCCGAACGCAATGCACAGCGGCGCGCGGACGAAGCGCGCGCCCAGGCTCGCCAGATCATCGAGACGCACAGGCAGAAGCGCGAAGGCGAGATCGCCTACCGCTTCACCGACGGCACCGCGATCAAGAGCGTGCTGGTCAGCCCGGCGCTGCGCACGCAACTGGCCAGCGGCGCGCTGGTGATCGTGCGCCACGGCGAAGGCTACGAACTGCTGCCGCGCGCCGCCGCCGACAAGGTGCGCGAACGCGATCCGGAGCTGATCGTGCTCGATCATGGCCACGCCGAAGCGACCGGCAGCGGCAACGAGGCGGACGACGAGTACTACAGGCAGTTCGAGGTGCCGGACGATTTGGTCTGGTAGGGATTGGAGGGATCTGTTGGGGCTGCATCGACGTCCATGAGCGGACGTTCGGCGATGCGCATTGAGGCGAACCGAACTGCATTGCCGCAAGAGGCGGCCGGATGAGACCGAGGCTCTCCGGCCGCCTGTGAACATCAAGGCTGTGCGGTTGCCGTGATGCTGAGCCCCTGGAACGGTGCCTTGGCACTGACCCCGATGAAGTAGTCGGTACCGACGACCGGCTGGTTGATCGTTATCGACTCATTGTTGCCGGGCCCGGTGGAGCTGGCGTCGTAACTCGTGGTGGATGGCCAACCCGTGTGGCTGACATACAGGTTGGCATCGCCGGTTCCGCCGGTGGTCGTGACGAGCAGCTTCCTGGTGTTTGCCGGCACGCGGAAGTAAAAGTACCGCAGGTCCCCGGCGCGAGGTGTGTCCGCGACGCTCACAGGGCAGCCGCTCAAGAGCGCGTAGCCGTCGCCGTCGGAGCATGTACCGGATGTCGTGGCCGTAATGCTCACCCCGCTGAACGGCGCCTGTGCATGGACCGCGATGAAGTAGTAACCGCCGGTTGCCGGCTTGTCGATGACGATCGACTCGCTGTTGCCGGCATTCGTGGAGCGGGCATCGTAGCTTGTCGTGGATGGCCAGCCGGTGCTGCTTGCGTAGAGGTCGGCATTGCCGCTGCCGCCGCCGATATTGATGGCAAGTCGCTGGGTGCCGACCGGAACCTGGATGTAGGAGTACTGCAGGTCACCGGCTCGCGGGGTATCCGTGACGCTGACGGTGCAACCGCTCAACAGGTGGTAGTTGTCGGTTGTCGCGCAATTGCCGGGAGTCGGGATCGGCGTCGTGCCGCCGCAGGTGGTGGTGTCGCCCTGTTTGGCGTTGATGCAGCTCAGCCAGTTGGACCAGTCGGCGTCGTGGCTGTAGCGGATGCCGGCCAGATAGTTGCCGTATGCCGTGTAGTTGCCGGGCCGGAAGTCGCCGAGGATGGTATTCACCTCGTCGGGATGGTTTTCGAACATGTAGCGCACGCCGAGATAACCCCAGCGGTAAATGCGCTCCTGTCCGCTGTTGTAGTCGTTGGCGAATATGGTGCTGAGCGGATACTGCTTGGTGCCCGCGTCGGCGTATGCCTCCGGGTAGGGCACGTTGCGGTATGCATAGGAAATGTATTCGGCAAGGCCTTCGATCCACCATATGGTGGGCTTGCTCGTGGCGGCGCGGAAGTCGCCGTACATATCGAAGCGGCCATCCAGATAGTGCACGTACTCGTGGGTGAGATTCCACACTTGGAAGGTCGGTCGCAACCATTCCGCCTCGTAGGCCAGGAACCGCGCTTGGTTGTTCGGATCGGCCGGGTTGCCCTCCAGATAGATGCCGCCGTTGTTGGTGTCATTGCCGAAAATGGTGCCGGAGTAGGTCTGGTAATCCGTACTGCTGTGGAAGATGACGAGCTCGAGCGCCGTGTTGTTGTCGTCGGCAACCGGCGTGCCGTTGCTGCCGACCTTCCTGAGGAAGAAATCCTTCTCGCCGATCACTTCCGAGCACACCTCGTCCACCTGCGCCGGAGTCAAGGCCTGGGCACGAAGGCGCAGGTTGGCGTTGCACATGTGGTCGATGGGCAGCACGGCTTGTGCAAGGCGGGTCTGCAGGTTGCAGATGCCGTAGTAGCTGCAGTTGCCGCTGTCGTAGTAGTCGGCGCCGTCCGCCGCGGCCACCCAGATGGAGGCGCCGGTGCCCGTCATGCCGTACGTGGTGAGGATCGACTTGACGAGAGGGCTGACGGTGGGCTTCAACGAGGGATATTGCAGGAACCTGGCCAGTTCGCGGGCCGCATTGGCGAGCAGATACTCGTTGCTGGTGCCGGCCTCCGCCGCATTGCGCAGGATGAAGCCGGACAACGACGTGGTGATCGACGAGTCGGCCTGTACGGCGGCCTGGAAATCGGCGTTGTAGTGGCCGCGGAACAATACCGTGAAGATATTGTTGGTCGCCGTCATCATGTAGAAATAAGGGTGATAGCTTGCGTTGTACCGATCCAGCAGGTCGCGCAAGGTGGCCAATTGATGGGCATTTTCGCCGGCGCTGTCGATCAGGGTGACAAACTCGGAAAGCACCTGGCCATGGCCATTGTTGACGTCGTGAAAGTGCGAGTTGGCGACAAATGCGTCGAGCGCGGGGCGAATCGCGCTCTTGAGTTTGTCCCCATAGCCGCCGACATCGGCCGAGTCGTAATACTGCACGTAGTAGCCGGCGCGCAGGAACAGGATCAACTGCAAGGTACCCGCGGCATTGTTGCCGGCATACGTCGCGGCGTCGCCGCGCAAGGCATCGGCCACGGTGACCATCTTGGCTTCGTTGAATACCTGGCCGGCCGTGGCGCCGGTCAGGCTGAACAGGGTATTGACGCAGCTGTCCACGTCCGAGCTGCGGATCAACGTCACCAGGGCGCTGCCGCTGGCGTTGGCGAACGCGTTCGGGTCGCATGCAGTGGCGCCCGATGCGGCAAGTCCGGACAAGATTCGCGCACGTGTCGTGGTGGTTTGCGGGCGATCATAGTCGGCGCGCAAGTGTTCCCGCGAACTCGAAATCGGTGCGCGTTGCGCCGCGGTCAATGGCCGTTCCTGCTGGTGCGCCACCGGCAACTCGGCGAGGGTGCCAAGACGCAACGCATTGGCGTGCGGTGGCGGGGCGGAATGGGACGTGCTGGTGTGGCCGGGCAGCTTTTGTTGGGCGGGCGACGCAATGCCAGCTGCACTGACGAACAACAGCGCAGCCGACAGCGTGCCGCACACGAGCGGCAAACTCTTGCGAGACATGATGGACTCCCGAGTTGAATTCCCCTGATTGCCGCAATCACGGTGGCGCGCGGTTGGCGCACGGCTGCGACGGTAGGGATGCTAGGAGCGCATGCAAGGGATGTATTGATAAAAAGCTGCGTTGGCTGCGCGGAATCCCGCAAAAAGCATCAAACCTTGATTTCCGTCGCACAAGGACGAGCCTGCGCAGGTTGTCGGCAGCCAGTTCAGGCTCATCCGGTACGAATACCGCGTAACCGCCGCGGGTGTTCGGTCGTGGATCATGGGTTGCTGGAATCAGGCTTGGTCTTTGATGAGGACAGTCCGGCTACGCCGCATTCCGTTCCGACCACGGCGTGATTTTCTTCAACGTGGCGGCGATGGCCTGCTTGGCGACGGCGCGGTCGTGGTCGTCCTGCAGGCCGGTCCAGAAGGACCAGGGGCAGTGCGCGACGGGTTCATCGTGTTTGAGTTTGGTTGATGCCCCGCCGTTTCGTCACGCCGCGCTATCGAGTTGCCAACCGGGGAACACCAGTACGGCGGGGTGGCAGTGCAGGGCAGTGGCCAGCGTCTTGGCACGCTCGACACCGAGATTGATGCGGCCGGTTTCGATGCCGGAGATCGTGGATTGCGGGATGCCGCACAGCGACGACAGCTCGCCTTGGCTGAGTCCCTGGAGTTCGCGGACGATGCGGACGGATTCGCCGGGCGAGACCTTGATGCGCTTCCTGGCGGGAATGGGCTTGCTCATGTTAGCGTCTCCGGTAGTCGTGTGGGGCGGCACGCAAAACGGCAAAACGGAACCTGGTTCACCTACCGATGAAGCTCACGCTGCCTGCTTGTGCTGCGCCTCCCACCCCACGCACGCCAGCCACACGGTAAGCGGAATCGGCTTGGCGCCGGAGAGGTAGTAGTTGAGCATGCGCCGCGAAATGCCGATGGACGTCGCGGCGCGCTCCTGCGTGAGTTCGTTGCGGGCCATCCAATTCCACAGTCGCTCGAAACCGATGCCTCCAGATTGCTCCACGGCAAGGTTGCGCAGGTTGTCGGCGGCCAGTTCCAGCTCGTCGGGCACAAACACGACGTAACCGCCGCGCGCATCCAGCTTGGCGCGGCGGAACACGGCCGGTTTGGTCAGCGCATGCAGGGGCTTTCGGCGGCTCCAGTCCTTCAGGCTTACCGTAGCCTCGAAGCCGTCGGCGAAGCTCAGGGCGAGTTGCATGTCCGCCAGCGGCTTGGCGGCGGTGAGGGTGTGCTGCGGGTCGTGGATCATGGGTTGCACTCCTCGAACAATTGGCGGCAGGCGTCGCGGTGGGTGGCAATCCACGCGAGGGCGTCGGCGATTTCGCGTGCCTGCACGGTGCGGCTGACCACGGCCAGCGTATCCAGCATCACCAACGCGTCGCGGCGATCGGCCAGCACCACATGCACATGCGCGGGGCGGTGGTCGGGCACGTTGATCCGGATGCTGGAGCCGCCGATGCGGTGGATCGTGGGCATGGGCGTAGCGTTGTGCAGTGGTTGCACAATGTCAAGCGACGCAGCCGGGTTCGTTTATCGGCCTGGCTTCGGGATTTCGCGCTGCTCCACCCGCAACGCCAGCTCGCCATCTGCCAGCCGCGCGTGCAGCGCGCTGCCGGGCTCGACGTTGAGTGCCGATCGAACCACTTTGCCGGTCTCGTCGAACAGGATCGCGTAGCCACGTTCCAGCGTGGCGAGCGGGCTTACCGCGTGCAGGGTGCGGGCAACCTGGGTTAGCGCCTGGCGTTCGCGTTCGAGCGTGCGGACGATGGCCTGGCGCAGGCGTTGCGACTGGGTGGCGAGGCGTTGTTGCAGCAGCGTCAGGCGTTGCTGCGGGTGGCGCGCCAGCAGGCGCGCGTGCAGGCGGTCCAGCCTGGCGCGCTCGCCTTGCCGGCGTTCGCGCAGCACGGCGAGCAGGCGGTGTTGCAGGTGGGCGAGGCGTTCGCGGTCGCGGGCGAGCCGTGCCTGCGGGCGTTGCGCTTGCAGGCGCGCCTGCAGGTGATCGACGCGCTGGCTCAGCGCCTGCAGGCGGCGCTGTTCCAAGGTGGCGAGGCGCTGCTGCAGCTGGCGCAGGTGGCGCAGCGTGGTTTGCGCGTCGGGCACCAGCAGTTCGGCGGCGGCGCTCGGCGTGGGGGCGCGCAGGTCGGCGACGAAGTCGGCGATGCTGAAGTCCACCTCGTGGCCCACCGCGCTCACCACCGGCACGGCGCAGGCGTGGATGGCGCGCGCCACCGCTTCGTCGTTGAACGCCCACAGGTCTTCCAGCGAGCCGCCGCCGCGGGTGACGAGCAGCACGTCGAAGCGCGCGGCACGCGAGGCTTTCTTCAGCATTGCCACGATGGCGGGCGGCGCCTCGCGGCCCTGCACCGGCACCGGCAGCACGTCCACTTCGGTGAGCGGCCAGCGGCGGGCGAGCACGCTGAGCACGTCGCGGATCGCGGCGCCGGTGGCGGAGGTGATCACGCCGATGCGCCGCGGGTAGCGGGGCAGGGGGCGCTTGCGCGTCTCGTCGAACAGGCCCTCGGCGCCGAGCTGCGCCTTCAGCCGCTCGAACTCGCGCTGCAGCGCGCCTTCGCCGGCCGGCTCCATGTGCTCGGCGACGAGCTGGAATTCGCCGCGCGGCTCGTACAGGCCCACCCGCGCGCGCAGCAGCACCTGCATGCCGTCCACGGGCTTGAAGCGCAGCGCGGCGCTCTTCGGGCGGAACATCGCGCAGCGCACCTGGGCGGCGCTGTCCTTCAGCGTGAAGTAGAGGTGCCCGGAGGCAGGGCGCGCCACGTTGGACAGCTCGCCTTCGATCCACACCAGCGGCAGCGCGTCCTCCAGCAGCCCGCGCACCAGCCGGTTCAGCGTGCTGGGGGTGAGGATGTGGCGAGGCGGAGCGGCGTGGTCGTCGGGCGCGTGCATGAGAGCGCGAGCCTAGCACGTCTGGCGCCGGTCGCAGAGGCTTGCATAACAGAGGCTTGGCGGACGTTGTGCAGGTAATGGCTGATGTTGTTGGGGCGGACTCGTGTGTGGATGCCGCTGGTTCCGCTGGCGGGCGGAAACGGCTGCGTGCCGGCGGATGTGCAACTGCCGAAGTGCTGGATTCCGACGACTCCGGATGACGCGCCGGGTTGGGAAATCATCCGCCTGCGTCGGACTTGCGCCGCCGCTCGCGCCAGGCGCGGATGGCGAGGTTCAGCGCCAGCCAGGCGCACAGCAGGCCCAGCGGCCAGGCCAGCACCGCCGGCCGCCACCATGCCACCACGGCGAGCAGCAGCAGGGTCAGCGCGCCCAGCGCCAGCGGGCCGGCATCGGCGCGGCCCAGCACGCGCTGGTCGACCAGCGCCGCGCCCATGCGGTTGGCGAGGCGGATCGCGCCCGTGGCGGCACGGCTGGAGCTGCCGCCGTCGTGATGGGCGCGCGGCGGGCGTTCGGTGGCGCCGCCCAGCTTGTCGCGGCGATGCCGGCGCGGGCTCAGCACGATCTCGGTGGCGTGTTCGAGGTCGCGTTCGTACTGCGCGGCGAGTTGCGCGGCGAAGCCGGCATCCTCGATCGCCACGTCGATCTCGCGGTTGTTCAGCCAGCTGGCGAGGTTGAGGTTGGACGAACCCACCCGCGCCCACTGGCCGTCGGCCACCGCGGTCTTGGCGTGCAGCATCGAGCCGTTCCACTCGAACACGCGGATGCCGGCCTGCAGCAGCGGCCGGTAGCCCGAGCGCGACAGGCTGGCCACCAGCGGCACGTCGCTGCTGCCGGGCATCAGCAGGCGCACGTCCACGCCGTCGCGCGCGGCGGCCACCAGCGCCTGCACGTAGGGCGCGGTGCCCACGAAGTAGGCGTCGGTGAGCCACAGCGTCTTGCGCGCCAGCGCGGCGATCATCTGGTCGAGCCGGTAGATGCCGGCGCTGGACGGCTGGGTGGCGATCAGGCGCAGCGCGATGTTGCCGGCAGGCGCGGCATCGCCGGCCAGCGCGGGCAGGGCGCTGCCGCATTCGGCCCAGCTCTGCGCGAACGCCGCCTGCATCTCGGCCACCACCGGGCCGCGCAGCGCCACGCCGGTGTCGCGCCACGGTGGTACGCCGCGCCGTGCGTCGCCCAGCCACTTCGCGCTGAGGCACACGCCGGAGAGGAAACCCTGCACGCCGTCCACCAGCAGCAGCTTGCGATGGTCGCGGCTGACCCAGCCGAACGGCAGCCCCAGCTGCGGCCGGTTGAAGATGCGCACCTGGCCGCCGGCCGCACGCAGCGGCTGCCAGAACGCGTGCCCCGAAGCGCCGAGGCAACCCATCCAGTCCGCCACCACCGCCACGAACACGCCGGCACGCGCGCGCTCGGCCAGCGCGTCGCGGAACGCGCGACCGACCTCGTCGTCGCGGATGATGTAGTTCTCCAGCAGCACGTGCCGCTGCGCGCCGCGGATCGCAGCCAGCCACGCCGCGAAATGCGCCTCGCCGTCGATCAGCAACTCCACCGCATTGCCGCCCAGCAGCGGCGCACCAGCGCTGCGGCTCAGCGCCTGGGCGGCGAGCAGGCGCGTGGAGGGGGAAGTCAGTGGCGAAGTCGCGGGCATGAGGGGAGTGTGCCATGACGAGTGTGGGGGCCGGTTTTGCAACCGGCGTTGCTTGCTGTTCTCCCTCTCCCCGTTGGGGAGAGGGTTGGGGTGAGGGGTGGGGGCTTGCGATGAGCTCTGCCGATTCGGCTTTTCTTGCTGTTGTCGCCAGCGACAAAGCGGTTTCGTCCACCTGCCGGTGGCCGAGTTACTTCTCCTTTGCTTGTCCAAAGGAGAAGTAACCAGAGGAAACGACACCCCGATGGCGCGCCCTCCGGGTATCCTGCGGACTTTCCGCCACCCGCCTGCCGCGCCATAGGGGCCCCGGGTGAAGCAGCGCGCTCCAAGCGCGCAGAAGCAACAGCGCCCCCTCACCCCGACCCTCTCCCCCAAGCGGAGCTTGGGGGAGAGGGAGTTGGTGCGGCGTGCGCTTCGGCTTTGCTCTGCTTTGCTTGGCTTCTGGCGCGCAGGAGCGCGCCTGCTTTTCCGGGGCCCCTCGGCGGCGGTGAGTCGGGGACGATCAGGCCGCGCAGCGGGCATCGCCATGGATGGCGATGCCTTTTCGACCGGGCAGGAAGCCCGGCCGAAAAGCCCGGCCACGGCTCACGGACTTGCCGGGCAGGATGCCCGGCAAGCGCCGCCGCGGGGTGCCCTTTCTCTTTGGTTCCTTTCTCTTGACTCCGGGCATCCTGCCCTACGCCCTTCGGGCCGGCTGCGCCGTTCGCCACCGCTCCCGGCGGTGGCGTGGGCAAGCAAAGAGAAAGGAACTCGGGCGCCGGCAGGCGTCCGAAACCGCTTTGAAACTTGCGAAAACCAAGAGCAAAAGCCCCTCCCCCCAACCTCTTCCTCGCTCATCAAAACAGGGCCATCCATGGCCCTTCTCTGCGTCCGACGTGAGAGAGGCTTTCAATCAGCGCCGCGGATCGTAATCCGCGAACTGCGCGTGCAGCGCCTCGTAAGCCTTGCGCTGCTCGTCGCTGCTCGCGGCCGGCGCGCGGATCGACAGCTCCACCAGCTGGTCGCCCGGATGCGCGCCGGGCATGCCGCGCCCCTTCAGGCGCAGCTTGCGGCCCGATTGCGAGCCGGGCGGGATGCGCAGGTCCACCGCGCCGGCCAGGGTCGGCACCGGCACCGTGGCGCCCAGCGCGGCTTCCCACGGGCTGATCGGCAGCACGTGCAGCACGTTGTGCCCATCCAGCTTGAAGCGCGCGTCGTCGCGGATGCCCACCTCCAGCAGCAGGTCGCCGTTCGGGCCGCCGCCATGGCCGGGATGGCCCTGCCCCGCCAGCCGGATCACCTGCCCGGACGCGATGCCGGCGGGGATCTTCACCTCCAGCACGCGCTCGCCGCCGCGACCGTCGTGCATGGACAGGCGCGTGCGGCCGCCGTCGAACGCGGTCTGCAGGTCGATCTCCACCCGCGCCTGCACGTCCTGCCCGCGCCGCGCGCGCGGCTGTCCGCGCTGCGCGCCATGGCCGGCGGCACGGCCGAACAGGCTCTCGAAGAAATCGCTGAAGTCGCCGCCGCCCTCGCCGAAGTCGAACTGCTGGCCCTGCCCCTGGCCCCAGCCCGGCGGCGGGCGGAACTGCTCGCCGCCGCGGTAGCCGCCGGCGCGCAGCTGGTCGTAGGCGCGGCGCTTCTCGGCATCGAGCAGCACCTCCTGCGCCTCGTTCGCGGCCTTGAATTTCTCCTCGGCGCCGGCTTCCTTGTTCTTGTCCGGGTGGTACTTGCGCGCGAGCTTGCGGTAGGCGGTCTTGATCTCCGCCTCGCTGGCCTCGGGCTTCACGCCGAGGGTCTCGTAATAGTCTTTGAATTCCACGGACGCTCCTGCCTTTGGGCTCACCCACGAACAGCGGCCCACGGCGGATGATCTTCCGCCGCGGGCCGCCTCCGCAACCGCGGAACCCGACTCAGTGGTTGATCGCGATGCGGCGCGGCGTGGTCTCCGCCTTCTTCGGGATCACGATCTCCAGCACGCCGAACTTGCCGTTGGCGGTGATGCCGTCGGCATCGGCGCTGTCGGGCAGGCTGAAGCGGCGGTGGAAGCTGCCGTAGCTGCGCTCCTGACGGCTGAAGCGGCCTTCGGCCGGCGCACGCTCGCCCTTGATGGCGAGGATGCCCTTGTCCATGCTCACCTCGATGCCGGCCGGGTCCACGCCCGGGATGTCCGCCAGGATCACGAAGCACTTCTCGTCCTCGCGGATGTCCACGCGCGGCGTCCACGCCGCGGCGTCGGTCGGCGGGTTGTCGCCGAACTCCGCGAAACGGTCGAACGCATGCCGCCACGCCTGCACGTCGCGCGGCAGGCCCCACATCACGTGTTGATTCAGGCTCATCGGAAAACTCCTCACAGGGATTGCGGCTGGCTGCCGCCTGCCGACAGAAATAGGTGCGCGCGGCTGCGATTCAAGCCGGCAGCGGCTAGCATGCGGGGCCGTCCGCCTTCCGAGGAACCCGCCATGAGCATCCAGATCGGCCAGCCGCTGCCTGATATCGAGATCAAGGCCATCGTCGACGGCCGCATCGAGCCGGGCCACACCGGCGCGCTGTTCGCCGGCCGCAAGGCCGTGCTGTTCGCCGTGCCCGGCGCGTTCACGCCCACCTGTTCGGAGAAGCACCTGCCGAGTTACGTGCGGCACCACGCGGATTTCCAGGCGCGCGGCATCGCGGTGTACTGCCTCGCCGTCAACGACGCCTACGTGATGCAGGCCTGGGCCGCCGCGCAGCACGTGCCGCCCGGACTGCTGCTGCTCGCCGACGGCAACGCCGACTTCACCCGCGCGCTGGGCCTGGAGCGCGACGGCAGCGCCTACGGCATGGGCCTGCGCGCGCGCCGCTTCGCGCTGTACGCGGAAGACGGCGTGGTGCGCCAGCTGCACGTGGAAGCGCCGGGCGAGTTCCGCGTGTCGAGCGCGGAGGCGATGCTGGCGGCGCTGGGCGAGCGCTGAAACCCAGCGTCGATCCACGCCAGCTTTTTCCTTCTCCCTTCGGGAGAAGGTGCCCCGTAGGGGCGGATGAGGGTTCGGGCGAAGCACGGCGTGCAGGTCCCGAGTCGGCGCGACATCTCGCTTCGCCCGTACCCTCACCCCAACCCCTCTCCCAAGGGGAGAGGGGCTTCAGACAGCCGAGTGTCGACGCCAATCCGCAGCTCAGAAATCCCGACTGCCGCTCAGCAGCACGCTGCGCCCGCGGTGCAGCGGCACGAAGGTCTCGTCGAAGTCGGCGTCGTGCAGGTTGCGGTCGAACAGGTTGCGCACGCCCAGCGTCACGTTCCAGCGCGCGCCCTGCCACGACACGTTCGCGTCCACCCGGGCCTGCCCCGGTATCGCGAAGTACGCGGAACCATCCGACAGCTGGCCGCGGCTGGCGCTGCGCGCGAGCACGCCGCCGGCCACGCCCCAGCCGCGCAGCGGCCCGCGCTGCAGGCGGTAGCTGGCCCACAGGTTGAAGCGCTGCCGCGGCGTGCCGGTGGGCAGCGAGCCGTCGTGGTTGCGCACCATCGCCTCGCTCCACGCGGCGCTCAAGTCCAGCCCCGGCACGGGCCGGCCGTTGAACTCCAGCTCGATGCCGCGGTTGCTCTGCCCCGGGCCGGGAATGGCGTAGTACGGCGGTTTGGGCGAGCTGAGCACCGTGCTGTGGTCGAGCATGATGCGGTAGGCCGCCACGGTGAGCATGGCGCGCTGGTCGAACAGCATCAGCTTCGCCCCCGCCTCCAGTTGGCGCGAATGCGAGGGCGGCAGCGGCTGGCCGTCCTTGCCCAGCACCTCGTTGGCCTGGAAGCCGCTGGTGGCGCTGGCGTACAGCGACAGCTGCGGCGTGAGCTTGTACAGCATGCCGGCGTTCGGCACCCATTGCGACTTGTGCTGGGTGGTCGGGTTGCCGGCGGCATCCACGGTGGCCAGCTCGTAGGTGGTGCGCCGCAGGGCCAGCAGCGCATTCCAGCGTTCGCCCAGGGCGAGCTGGTCCTGCAGGAACAGCGCGTGGCCGGTCGACCAGGGATCGCCGGGGAAGTGCACGTCGACGCCGTTGCCCGGGCCGGTCACGGAGCGCACCGACGGCAGCGGCGGGCTGGCGTACAGGTTATAGCCGGACTGCGGCGGCAGGCCGAACACGTCGTCGACGCTGCCGGACAGCGCGCGCGAATAGTCGTAGCCCGCGACCAGCACATGGCGGACCGCGCCGTGGCCGAAGCGCCCCACCACGTCGTTCTGCACAGTGTAGTACGCATCGCGGTAGCGGTAGCGCTCGGCCAGCGCCAGCGCGTCGCCGTTCGGCGCGAAGGCGCCGAGGTTCCATGCCTGCACGCTGGAGTCCTGGCGCACGTACTGGCCGCGGCTGCGGAACGTCCACGCCGCGCCGAAGCGGTGCTCGAACGCGTAGGACAGCCGCGTGGTGCGGAACAGCGAATGGTCGCCCGGGTTGCCGGTCATCAGGCCCGGCGAAGTCGCGCTGGCGAGGCTGCTGCCGAGCATCACCGCATGGTCGGGAATCGGCTCGCGCCGCACGATGCGCTGGATGGAAACCGTCAGCTTGCTCGACTCGTTGCGCCAACCGATCGACGGCGCGAGGTAGCCGTCGCGCTGGCCGTGCCGGCCCTGGCGGCTGCGGTCGGCGTACTCGCCGGAGGCGACCAGGCGATAGCTCCAGTGCCCGCCCTTGCCCAGCGCGCCGCCCAGGTCGACGCCGAGCTGGCTGTCGCCGTACTGGCCCAGCGCGAAGACGAGCCGGCGCACCGGCGCCATCGTCGGCTGCTTCATCACCAGGTTGATCAGGCCGCCGAAGTTGTTGCTGACCGAGGCGTCGCCGATGATCGCCTGCGGCCCCTTCAACACCTCCACCCGCTCGATGCCGAGCAGCGGCGGGAAGTCGCCGTAGGTGACGATGCTGTTCGGCAGGCCGTCGACCATGCCGTTGCCGACCTGGAAGCTGCGCACCAGGAACACCGGCAGCGCATCCGAGCCGTCCAAGTACTGCACGCCGGCCACGTTGCGCACCGCCTCGGCCACGCTGCGCGCCTGCTGCGAATCGAGCAGCGCGTGCGGCACTTCGCTCACCGCGGCCGGCAGTTCGAGCAGGTCGGTGTCCACGCGCGTGGCGCCGCCGCCGACATCGACCAGGTAACTGCCCTGGTCGACCGCGCCGGTGGCCACCACCGGCGCCAGTTGCCGGATGTCGGTGCGTGCGGTGGATGCCGCGGCATGGCCGCCTTGCGTGCCGGCGGGCAGCGGCTTCACCACCACCGTGCCGACGTCGACGAACGCATAGCCCAGCCCCGTGCCCGCCAGCAGGCGCTCGAGCGCCGCCGCCGCGGTGTACTCGCCGCTGACCCCCTGCGAGCGCACGGCATCGACCCGGCCACCGGCCGTGAGCACCTGCACGTTCGCCTGGCGACCGAACGCGATCAGCGCGGTGGGCAGCGTCTGCGGCGGTATCGCGAAATGCAGCGTGGCCGCCGTGGCGGCATGGACCGGCGCCGTCGCGGTGGCGAGCACGGCGGCCGGCAACAGACATCCCACGGCTGGCAACAGGCCGAACCGGCTCATGGCACCCGCTTGTCCCCCGATGAAAGCGACAAGTGTGGCATGCGCCGGCCGGCGATGCAGCGGTTTTTGTGCCCTCATCCGCTTGACGGCAGTGCTCGTCAGCGCGGTTGTTGCTGGGTCGTGCAATGGATGCCGCCACCGCCCGCGGCGATGGCGTCGATGTTCAGCTGGATCACTTCCCGCCCCGGGAACAGGTCGCGCAGCACATCGCGGGCATGGCGATCCGCCTTGCCGTCGCCGAACTCCGGGGCGATCACGGCGCGGTTGCAGACGTAGAAATTGATGTAGCCGGCCGCGAAGGCGTCGTTCTCGTACCGGCTCCGCACGGTCGATGGACCTGGCAGCGGGATCACCTGCAGGGGACGCCCCTTGGCATCGGTGGACTTGCGCAGGATGTCCAGGTGCCGCCTCGTCACCGCATGATCGAACGACGACGGATCGGACTCCAGCCCGGCAACGACGACGCCGGGGCTGGCGAAGCGCGCGTAGAAATCGGTGTGCCCGTCGGTGATGTCCTTGCCGGCGATCCCGGGCAGCCAGATGACTTTTTGCACTCCGAGCAGACGGCGCCATTCCGCCTCGCACCGGGCCTTGCCGAGGCCGGGATTGCGGTTCGGATTGAGCACGCAGCTTTCGGTGACGATGGCCGTGCCTTCGCCATCCACTTCGATGCCGCCGCCTTCCATCACGAGATCCGCCTTGAGCAAACGCGCCCGGGCTTGCCCGGCGACGAAAGCGGCCACCTTGGCGTCCTGCTCGTGCTCCTGCTTGTCGCCCCAGCCGTTGAAATTGAAGCCCACGGCGCCGAGCCGGCCCGATGGCCCCTTGACGAACACCGGCCCGCTATCGCGCATCCACAAATCGTCGATCGGCTGGACCAGCAGCTCGACCGCGGAGCCGCACAGCCGCTCGGCGATGTCGTGGTCCTCTTCGCGCACCAGCATCTTCACCGGCTCGTGGGCCGCAATGGCCCTGGCGATGCCGGCCAGGTTCTCCCTGGCCGCGGGCAGCAACTTGCCGCCCCAGATGTCTTCGCTCGGACCGAACGCCATCCAGGTCGCGGCGTGGGCGGCGCCTTCGTCGGGCATCTGCCACGCGGCCGCCTGCTTCGCCAGGGCAAGCGGGTCGAGGCCGAGGCCAAGCGCACCCGCTGCCCACACTCCGCCCGAGGCCAGCAGCCCCCGCTTCAGGAAATGGCGTCTCGTCAGCATGGGGACAGCTCGTGCGCTCGTTGCCCCCGCTCAGCGCCGCGACGGCGCCGGGCCGTTCGCGGCATGCGCGGAAAGCGTCACCGCGTGCTCGTCCATGCGCACCTGCAGCGGAAACACCTGGGGCAAGGCGCGCAGCCAGTTGTCGATCTCGTCGGTGCGCACCGTGCCGGTGAAGCTGAGGCCGGCCAGGTCGGTGCCATTCACCCGCACCGGCCGGCGGCTGTAGCGGTTGACGTTCGCGATCACCGTGGCGAGCGGCTCGCCGACGAATTCCAGCCGGTCGCTGCGCCAGCCGATCGCCTGCTCCGGCGTGACCGTGCCCAGGCGCAGCGTGCGCGCGGCCGGATCCCAGTCCACGCGCTGCTCGGCCGCCGCGTCGAGTGTGCGGCCCGGCGCCGAGGCCGCGCCCGGCCCGGCCACCCGCACCTCGCCGCGGGTGACCGCCACGGCCACCGCGTCGCCGGTGCGGCGCACGTCGAAGGCGGTGCCGATGTCGCGCACCGTGACGTCGCCGGCGGCGACCTCGAACGGACGCCGCGCATCGTGCACCACCTGGAAATACGCCTCGCCGGCCTCCAGCACCACCCGGCGCTCGCCGCGGCCGTAGCGCACGCTGAGGCGGCTGGCGCCGCCCAACGTCACCTGGCTGCCGTCCGCCAGCACGATGTCGCGGTTCTGCCCGGTGGCGCTCGCATAGGTCACCGGCGTGCCGGCGCCGCCCGCGTAGCGGCCCCACAGCAGCAAGCCGGTGCCGAGCGCGAGCGCCAGCACGGCGGCCGCCGCGGCCAGCGGCAGCCAGCGGCGCGGTGGTGCGGCGGGCGGCGCGAATTCGTCCAGCAGCTGGCGGCGCGCGGCCGCGTCCAGCGTGCCCAGCCGTTCGCCGAAGGCGCTGACGGTTTCGAACGCCGCGAGGTGACGTTCGTCCTGCGCGGTCCAGTCCAGCCACTGTTCCACGCTCGCCTCGGCAGCGTGCGGATCGCGCAGGCGCGTCCACCAGTCGGCGGCGGCGAGCAGCAGTTGTGCATCGGAATGTTGGGGGGTGTGGGCCATCATGGCATCTCCCGTTCGGCCACGCGCGCGCGGCAATGCGCCAATGCGCGAGTAACGTGGTAGCGCACCATGCGTGCACTGAGTTTCATGGTTTGCGCGATCGCCTCGAAGTCGCGCCCCTCGATCGCGTGCAGCACGAAGGCGCGGCTGGTCTTGGCCGGCAGTTCGCGCAGGGCCGCCTGCAGCACCTGCCATTGCTCGGCCGCCGCCGCGTGGCGTTCGGGCACCGGCGCCAGGTGCAGCTCCGGCTCCGGTTCCGCCGCCTCGTCGGCGCTGCCCGCCTCGCGCAGCTTGCGCATGCGCAGGCGGTCCACCGCGAGGTTCGCCGCGATGCGGAACAGGAAGGCGCGCAGCGAATCGATCTGCTCGGGGTGTTCCAGCGTGAGCATGCGCACGTAGGCTTCCTGCGCCAGCTCCTGCGCGTCGGCCAGCGAACCGAGCCGGCACTGCAGAAAGGCCAGCAGCGCGCGGTTGTGCTCGCGGAACAGCGCCGCCACCCGGCTCGCATGGCCCGGCAGCGTCGCGATCTCGTCGATGGGGTGGTGCTGGCTCATGAGGCTTCCGCACGGACTCCCGGGAACGAAGGATGGACGGTGCGCTGCGTGCGCGGCCGCAGGCGTTCCGGCAGCGCACCCAGGGCATCGATCAGCAGGCGCTCGGCCTCCATGCGCAGGGCCTCGCGCTTGCGGAACGCGGAGCGGTGCTGGCTGGGCACCTCCGCCGCGGTCTTGCGCTCCGGCTCCAGCGGCAACTCGTACCAGCCGCCGTCCACCGCCCGGCCCTGCTGCTCCTGCCAGAACGCATCGTAATCCGCCACGAAGCGCCGGCGCGCGTTGCGCAGCGGATGGGCCGCGTTGCCCACCGCCAGCATCCGCGTGAGGCCCCAGTGTCGTGCCAGCGCAGCGGCCAGCGCCAGCATCAGGCACTTCGGGCGCAGGCCGTGCAACTGGCGCGTGAGTTCGCGCACCGTGTCGCGGGCTGCACTGCCGACCGGCCCCTGGATGCAGCCGATCGCCAGCGTGCGCTCGTCGGTCACCGTGACCACGATGCGGTACAGCGGATTGCCCAACTCGTCGGCGAGCTGGATGCCGAGCTCGCCCTCGCAGCCGAGGAAGATCGGCGGCCGCAGGCTCAGGATCAGCTGGCGGCCGTCCTTCAGCGTCAGCAGGCCCAGCGGCGCGCTGCCCTCGGCGTAGACCGCGCGGAACAGCGGCGCCGGCATCGCCGCGAGCGCGTGGCGGTAATGCTGGCGGATCGCGCGCAGGCGCTGCCGGCGACTCCAGCCCAGGTTGAGGTAGCGGTGGAAGTGGCGCTCCTGCATGCGCGGATCGCGGCGCCGGAACGCACGCAGCACGGGCTCGCTTTCGACCCAGGCGAGATAGTCCGCCTGTTGCCGCAGCATCAGCAGGCTGCGGGCGAGGTACTTGGTCGCGGTCAGCGCGCGCTTGCCCGCATCGCCGCGCCAGTCGTGGCGGCCGCGCAGCGAGCGCAGCAGGTTCAGAGCCGTCGGCGCGGGTTCGGCCGCGCGCCGCGGCGCCGGCCGGCTGCGCAGGTACGTGGCGTCGGCCAGGCCGCGCAGGGAGTGTTCCATGTTGTTCAAGATTTTCGGTCCGCAGCGATCAGGTCAGCTGCAGGACGTTTGCGGCCCGGAAAATTGAAACGGCGGCGCGCCCCGCATGCGAAAAGCCCCGGACGGGCCGGGGCTCTTCATTCATGCAAGATCAGGCAGGCATCAGCTTTCGTCCGTGTTCGCTTCCGGTGCCGCACCGCCTTCGGGCGAGACGTCGCCGGCCACTTCCTCGCCGTTGTCTTCCTCGGCCTCCAGCCGCACCACGCTGACCAGCGACTCCTCGGCCGGCAGGCGGATCAGGGTGACGCCCTGGGTGTTGCGGCCGAGCTGCGAGACCTCGGCCACGCGGGTGCGCACCAGGGTGCCCTGGTTGGAGATCAGCATCAGCTCGTGCGCCTCGCTGACCTGCACCGCGGCAACCAGCGCGCCGTTGCGTTCGGAGCACTGGATGCCGATCACGCCCTGGGTGCCGCGGCCCTTCTTCGGGAACTCGTCGAGCTGGGTGCGCTTGCCGTAGCCGCGTTCCGTCGCGGTGAGGATGTCGCCCTCCGCCGCCACGATCAGCGAGACCACCGCCTCGCCCTTGGCCAGGCGCATGCCGCGCACGCCGGCGGCGGTGCGGCCCATGGCGCGCACGCTGTTCTCGTCGAAGCGCACCGTCTTGCCGTTGGAGGCGAACAGCAGGATGTCGCTGTTGCCGTCGGTGAGCTCCACGTTGACCAGCGCGTCGCCCTCGTCGAGCTTGATCGCCTGCTTGCCCTTCTGCAGCTGGAACGCGAACTCGGTGAGCGGCGTCTTCTTCACCGTGCCCTGCCTGGTGGCGAAGAACACGTAGCGGTCTTCCGCGTACTCGCGCACCGGCAGCACCGCCTGCACCTTCTCGCCCGCGGCCAGCGGCAAGAGGTTGATGATCGGCTTGCCGCGCGCGCCGGGGCCGGCCTCGGGCATCTGGTAGACCTTGAGCCAGTACACGCGGCCGGTCGAGGTGAAGGTGAGCAGGGTGTCGTGGGTGTTCACCACCCACAGCTGCTCGACCACGTCCTCGTCCTTCAGCGCCGAGGCCGAGCGCCCCTTGCCGCCGCGCTTCTGCGCGCGGTACGCGCTGGCCGGCTGGCGCTTGATGTAGCCGGTGTGCGACAGCGTCACCACCATGTCTTCCGGCGCGATCAGGTCCAGCACGTTCAGGTCTTCCTGCGAGTGCTGGATCTCGGTGCGGCGCGCGTCGCCGAATTCGTTCTTGACCGTCTCCAGCTCCTCGCGGATCACCGCGAGCAGGCGCTCCGGGTTCTCCAGGATCTCGATCAGGCCGCGGATCGTTTCCAGGATCTCGCGGTATTCGTCGGAGAGCTTCTCCTGCTCCAGGCCGGTGAGGCGATGCAGGCGCATCGCCAGGATCTCCTGCGCCTGCACTTCGGAGAGCTGGTAGCCGTCGCCCTTCAGGCCGTCGCGCGGGTCCATGTCCTCCGGCCTCGAGGCCTCGGCGCCGGCGGCGGCGAGCAGCGCGCCCACCATGCCCGGCTGCCACTTGCGCGCCAGCATGCGCTCGCGCGCCTCCTGCGGCGAGGCCGAGGTCTTGATCAGCTCGATCATCTCGTCGATGTTCGCGAGCGCGACGGTGAGGCCTTCGAGGATGTGCGCGCGGGCACGCGCCTTGCGCAGGTCGAAGATGGTGCGGCGGGTCACCACCTCGCGGCGGTGGCGGATGAAGGCCTCGAGGATCTCCTTGAGGTTCAAGAGCCGCGGCTGGCCGTCCAGCAGCGCCACCATGTTGATGCCGAAGGTGACCTGCAACTGGGTCTGCTGGAACAGGTTGTTCAGCACCACGTCGGCCATCGCATCCTTGCGGATCTCGATGACGATGCGCATGCCGTCCTTGTCGGACTCGTCGCGCAGCTCGCTGATGCCTTCGAGCTTCTTTTCCTTGACCAGCTCGGCGATCTTCTCGATCAGCCGCGCCTTGTTCACCTGGTACGGCAGCTCGTGGACGAGGATGGTCTCGCGGCCGTTGCTCTCGGTCTCGATCTCGGTCTTCGCGCGCACCAGGATGCGGCCGCGGCCGGTGCGGTAGGCCTCGTTGATGCCGGAGGAGCCGTTGATGATGCCGGCGGTGGGGAAATCCGGGCCGGGGATGTAGTGCATCAGGTCGGCGACCGACAGCGTCGGCTCGTCGATCAGCGCGATCGTCGCGGCGACCACTTCGTTCAAGTTGTGCGGCGGCACGTTGGTGGCCATGCCCACCGCGATGCCGGCCGAACCGTTCACCAGCAGGTTCGGCACGCGGGTGGGCAGCACCAGCGGCTCGTGCTCGCTCTCGTCGTAGTTCGGGCCGAAGTCGACGGTTTCCTTGTCGATGTCGGCGAGCAGCTCGTGCGTGAGCTTGGCCATGCGCACTTCGGTGTAGCGCATCGCCGCCGCGTTGTCGCCGTCGACCGAACCGAAGTTGCCCTGGCCGTCGACCAGCATGTAGCGCAGCGAGAACGGCTGCGCCATGCGCACGATCGCGTCGTAGACCGAGGCGTCGCCGTGCGGGTGGTATTTACCGATCACGTCGCCGACCACGCGGGCCGACTTCTTGTAGGGCTTGTTCCAGGCGTTGCCCAGCTCGTTCATCGCGAACAGCACGCGGCGATGCACCGGCTTCAGGCCGTCGCGCACGTCCGGCAGCGCGCGGCCCACGATCACGCTCATCGCGTAGTCGAGATAGCTCTGGCGCATCTCGTCTTCGATGTTGACGCGGATGACTTCTTTGGCGAGTTCTGCCATCAATCGGCTTCCCTGATGAACGAAGAGGAGCGCACCGCGCCGTGCTTGCGGACACGCGAAAATCAACCCGTCGAGTGTAGCACGGCCGCACCTTTCACGCCCCGCGAAAGGTGAAAATTAAGCGTTGTTTTTCAACCTTTTGCGCAAAGGTCATGCACTCCCGGCAAGGCACCGCGAGCGGCGCTTTCGCCGGCATGCCGCACTGGCCGTTTTCAGCCGCCGAACAGCGCCCGCATCGCGGCGGCGTCCGGCCGCTCGATCACGCCGCGCTCGGTGACGATGGCGTCGATCAGGCTCGCCGGCGTCACGTCGAACACCGGGTTCCAGGCCTCGGCGCCCTCGACCACCACGCGCCGGCCGCCGATGGCGAGCAGCTCGGCCGGATCGCGCAGTTCGATCTCGATCGCCTCGCCCGTGGCCGTGGCCATGTCCACCGTGGAGGACGGCGCCGCCACCATGAACTTCACGCCGTGGTGCTTCGCGGCGATGGCGAGTTGGTAGGTGCCGATCTTGTTCGCGGTGTCGCCGTTCGCGGCGATGCGGTCGGCGCCCACGATCACCCATTGCACCGCGCCGGACTTCATCAGGTGCGCGGCGGCCGAATCGGCGATCAACTTGGCGGGGATGCCGTCGCGTACCAGCTCGTACATGGTCAGCCGCGCGCCCTGCTGCCACGGCCGTGTCTCGCCGGCGTACACGCGCGCGATGCGCCCCTGCGCATACCCCGCGCGGATCACGCCCAGCGCGGTGCCGAAGCCCGCGGTGGCGAGCGAGCCGGTGTTGCAGTGGGTGAGCACGCCCGAGCCCGGCGCGATCAACGCGGCGCCGAGTTCGCCCATGTGGCGGTTGGCGGCGAGGTCCTCGTCCTGGATCGCCTGCGCCTCGCGCTCCAATGCGGCGGCGTCGGCGCCGGCAGCGATGTGCGCCTTCATGCGGTCCAGCGCCCACATCAGGTTCACCGCGGTGGGTCGCGCCGCGCGCAACTGCGCCAGCGCTTCGTCGAGCGCCCCGCCCTGCTGCGCCGCCAGCACCACGCCCCACGCCGCAGCGATGCCGATCGCCGGCGCGCCGCGCACGGCGAGGTCGCGGATCGCCTGCGTCACCGCGGCGGCATCGCGGCAATCGATCCAGCGTTCCTCCTGCGGCAGCAGGCGCTGGTCGAGCAAACGGAGGTGGTCGCCGCGCCATTGCACGGCGCGGACGCGGTCGTAACGGTCGTAATCCATCGGAAGCTTCGAGTCGGGGAAACGGAGGTCAGGGCGATTCGGGCATCACCAGCCACAGGATCAGGTAGGCCAGGATGCCCGAGCCACCGAGCAGGACGAAGACGATCCAGGCCACGCGCACCAGGGTCGGATCCCAACCGAGGTGCTCGGCAATGCCGCCGCAGACGCCGGCGAGCTGGCGGTTCTGGCGGGAACGGCAGAGACGTTTTTCCATGCTGTGCATCCTGTCGGGATCAGTCGCGCGCGCGCAACCACTGGTGGATCGCCGGCGGCACGTCGCGCTGGGCGCGGCCGGAGACGTAGATGCCGATGTGGCCGCCCTTGAACGCCAGCTCGGTGTAGTCGGTGCTGCCCACGCGCCGGCCCAGCGCGCGCGAGGCGTCCGGCGGCACCAGGTGGTCCTGCTCGGCGTAGATGTTGAGGATCGGCAGTTCGAGCTCGCGCAGGTCGATCTTGCGCCCGCCGATGACGAGGCCGCCCTTCACCAGCTTGTTGCCCTGGTAGAAGTCCTTGATGAACTGGCGGAAGGCCTCGCCGGCCTGGTCGGGCGAGTCGAAGATCCAGCGCTCCATGCGCAGGAAGTTCTCCAGCTCCACCGGGTTGTCGAGGATGTCGACCACGCCCAGGTACTTCTGCTGGTTCAGCCGCAGCGGCTTCAGCGTGAGGTAGACCCAGTTCATCAAGCCGGCGGGCACGTTGCCGAGCGTGTCGACGAACAGGTCCACGTCCAGCTCGCGGCACCAGTGCGAGAGCATGTTGTCCGGCGTCTGCAGGTCCACCGGCGTCACCATGGTGATCAGGTTCTTCACCTTCTCCGGGTGCATCGCGCTATAGCACAGCGAGAACACGCCGCCCTGGCAGATGCCGAGCAGGTTGATCGCGTCGAGGCCGTGGCGCTCGCGCACCGTGTCCACGCAGCGGTCGAGGTAGCCGTTGAGATAGTCGTCCAGGGTCAGCCAGCGATCAGCGCCGTCGGGATAGCCCCAGTCGATGAGGTAGACGTCTTCGCCCTGCGCGAGCAGGTTGCGCACCAGCGAGCGGTCGGGTTGCAGGTCGGTCATCCACACCGTGTTGACCAGCGCGTAGACGATCAGTGTGGGCGTCTTCGCGGTGGGCGCGCGATCACCCTGCATGTGCCACAGCTTGAGCTTGTCCTCGCTGTAGACCAGCTCGCGCGGGGTGTTGGCGTAGCCGGGTTCGCGCATGCCGCGCAGCTGGTTCATGCCGGTGGCCAGCTTGCGCTGGAAGCTGCCGATCTCCTGCATCAGCCGGATCGGATCGAGGTGGAGTGGTGTGTCCATGGGCGCTCCCGGTCAGCGCTTGCGCGGGCGGGTGGAGGATGGGCGCGCGGCACTGCGCGCGGGTGCCTTGGCCGTGGCGGTGGCGCGTTTGGCCGCCGGCCTGGGTTTCGCTGCCGCGACCGGTTTGGGTTTCGCTGCAGCGGCCGGCTTGGGCTTGACCACCGCGGCCGGCTTGGCGGCCAGCGCCGCCAGTTCGCGCTTCAGCGTCGCCACTTCGCGGCGCAAGGCGAGGATCTCCGCCGCGGCATCGTTGCCGCCCCGCTCGCGCAGCTCGCGGCGCAGCTGCTGCAGCCGCGCGCCCAGCGCCGACACCTCGTCGCGCGTGGGCATGCCGAGCTCGCGGCACCACTGGCCGGTCTGCCGCTGCTGCAGCTGGCGCACGCGCATCTGGGTGTTGACCATGTCGCCGTAGGCGCTGCGGAACTCGTCCGACAGCGCGACCTCGGCATACGCCTCCTCGACCGCATCCACCCACAGGTCGTACAACGCCTTCAGCGACTCGATCGGAGGGCTCGCCGCATCGCGCTGCGCGAGCCGGGCTTGCAGGCGCTCCAGTCCTTGCGCGTTCGCGCGCTGGATCAGCGCCATGTAGCGCGCGTTCGCCTGCGCCGCCGCCTGGATCGCCGCCGCCAGTTCCTGCTGCTCCATCAGCTGTTCGCGCTGCAGGCCGAACGCGGGCACCGGGCCGTTCGTCGCGCTTGGCATGGCGAAACCGCCGGCCTGCGCCGATTGCAGCCAGGCCTGCCACTGCTGCACGAAACCCTGCGCGGCCGTGCTGTCGATGCCGCTGAAGGCCTGGGTGAACGGCTGATTGGCGGACCCCGCCCAGCTGCGCAGCAGGGTCTGCCAGTCCGCACCGGGCTGGCTGGCGCCGGCCGCGGCCACGCCCTGCATCCAGTCGAAGCAGCCGCGCAGGCCGGCCAGCGTGCGCTGCAACGCGTCGTTGCCGGCCGGCGGAGCGGCAGCCGCGGCGGGCGCGGCCTGCACCTGGCGCAGCCATGCGTCCCAGGATTGCTGGGCGAGCCCCTGCCAGTCCTTGATGAAATCGCCGCTCTGTCCGCTCATCGCGCATCCTCGTCAGGTCACGTCGGCATCGTAGCAAATGCACGTTGCCGGAAACGCACGAGGCCCGGCATGGCCGGGCCTCGTGGCGTCGATCGTGGCGCGAAGATCGGGCGATCAGCCCTCGCCTTCGGCCACCGCCTTCATGGACAGGCGGATGCGGCCCTGCTTGTCCACTTCCAGCACCTTGACCTTGACCACGTCGCCTTCCTTGAGCTTGTCGGAGACCTTCTCGACGCGCTCGTTGGAGATCTGCGACACGTGCACCAGGCCGTCCTTGCCCGGCATGATGGTGACGAACGCGCCGAAGTCCATCAGCTTGGCGACCTTGCCCTCGTAGATGCGGCCCGGCTCGACGTCGGAGACGATCTGCTCGATGCGCTTCTTCGCCGCCTCGCCCGCGTCGCGGTTGACCGAGGCGATCACCACGGTGCCGTCGTCGGTGATGTCGATGGTGGCGCCGGTCTCCTCGGTGATCGAGCGGATGGTGGCGCCGCCCTTGCCGATGACCTCGCGGATCTTGTCCGGATGGATCTTGATGGTGATCAGGCGCGGCGCGTACTCGCTCATCTCGGTGCGCGCGGTGCTGATGGCCTTGGCCATCTCGCCGAGGATGTGCAGGCGGCCGCGCTTGGCCTGGGCCAGCGCCACCTTCATGATCTCCTCGGTGATGCCGTCGATCTTGATGTCCATCTGCAGGGCGCTGATGCCCTCGGAGGAACCGGCCACCTTGAAGTCCATGTCGCCGAGGTGATCCTCGTCGCCGAGGATGTCGGACAGCACCACGAAGTCGTTGCCTTCCTTCACCAGGCCCATCGCGATGCCGGCCACCGGCGCCTTCAGCGGCACGCCCGCGTCCATCATCGCCAGCGAGGAACCGCACACCGAAGCCATCGACGAGGAGCCGTTGGACTCGGTGATTTCCGAGACCACACGCAGCACGTAGGGGAACTGTTCCAGCGACGGCTTCACCGCCTGCACGCCACGCTTGGCGAGGCGGCCGTGGCCGATCTCGCGGCGCTTCGGCGCGCCGAAGCGGCCGGCCTCGCCCACCGAGAACGGCGGGAAGTTGTAGTGGAACAGGAACGGATCCTTCGACTCGCCGGCCGGCGCGTCGATGATCTGTGCGTCGCGCGTGGTGCCCAGGGTGACCACCACCAGCGCCTGCGTCTCGCCGCGGGTGAACAGCGCCGAGCCGTGGGTACGCGGCAGCACGCCCACGCGGGCGGTGATCGGGCGCACGTCGTCGAGCTGGCGGCCGTCGATGCGCACCTTGGTCTTCAGCACGCTGTCGCGCAGGGTGCGGTATTCGAGCTCGGCGAATTCCTTCGCGAGTTCGGCCTTGTCCCAGCCCTTGGCCTCGGCGTCGTCCTTCAGCGAGGCCAGCACGTCGGCCTTGATCGCGGCGATCGCGTCGCGGCGCTGCAGCTTGTCGCGCACCTGGAAGGCGGCTTCCAGCTTGTCGCCGACCGCGCCCTTGACCGCGGCGACCAGCGATTCGTTGCGCGCCGGCGGCTGCCAGTCCAGCGACGGGCGGGCGGCTTCGGTGGCCAACTCGGCGATCGCGTGGATCGCGACCTGCATCTGCTGGTGGCCGAACATCACCGCGCCCAGCATCACGTCTTCGGACAGCAGCTCGGCCTCGGACTCCACCATCAGTACCGCGCCGGCGGTACCGGCGACGACCAGATCCAGCTTGGAGCCGGCCAGCTCGCTGGCGGTCGGGTTCAGCAGGTACTGGCCGTTGGCATAGCCGACGCGGGCGGCACCGATCGGACCCTTGAACGGGATGCCGGCGAGGCTCAGCGCGGCGGAGGCGCCGAGCAGCGCCGGGATGTCGCCGTCGATCTCGGGATCGAGCGAAACGACCTGGGCGATGACCTGCACTTCGTTCTTGAAGTCTTCCGGGAACAGCGGGCGCACCGGGCGGTCGATCAGACGCGAGGTCAGCGTCTCCTTCTCGGTCGGACGGCCTTCGCGCTTGAAGAAGCCGCCCGGGATGCGGCCGGCGGAGTAGAACTTCTCGACGTAGTCGACGGTGAGCGGGAAGAAATCCTGCCCTTCCTTTGCCTTGGCCGCGGCCACCGCGGTGACCAGCACCACGGTGCCGCCCATGCTGACCATCACCGCGCCGGACGCCTGGCGGGCGATTTCGCCCGTCTCCAGCGTCACCTGATGCTTACCGTACTGGAATGACTTGGTTACTTTCGCCATGTTGATTTCCTGCCTCTTTAATGAAGAGTGCGGCCACGGATGGCCGCTTCTTGATCTTCGCGTTCAAGGATGAACGCATTGGCCGATTGGCGCGGCCACGAATGGCCGCCTCTCGATCATTGCGTTCAAGGCGAACGCAGAACCTTTGGAGAGTGCGGCCATGGATGGCCGCCCTTTTGACTTTCGCGTTCAGGACGAACGCAAAAGTTACCTCCGCAGGCCGAGGCGCTCGATCAGGCTCTGGTAACGGGCCAGGTCGCGGTCCTTCAGGTAGGCGAGCAGGCTCTTGCGGCGGTTCACCAGCTTCAGCAGGCCGCGGCGCGAGTGATGATCCTGCTTGTGCGACTTGAAGTGGTCGGTGAGGTGGTCGATGCGGGCGGACAGCAGCGCCACCTGCACTTCGGTGGAGCCGGTGTCGTTGGCCACGCGGCCGAAGTCAGCGATGATCTTGCCGGTCTGTTCTGCGGTAAGAGACATGGTGGTACCTGTTTCCTTGAAAAGGCGATGCGAAGCTTGCGTGTGCGCCGTCGCCGACGGTACACACGCAAGCTTCGCCTGTTGGATGAAAGTGTTGGAATAACTTGCTTATTCTAGCCGCGCCCCACCCCTGCAACAAGGGCAAATCGGCGCCGATTCACGGCGGCGGCAGGTTGAAACCGCGCAGGATGCGACTGCGTCCGTCCGCATCCAGCTCCAGCAGGGCCAGCAGGGCGCCGTCGCTGGCGAACGCGGCGTGCGGCCCGCTGGCCCCGGCCACCACGATGGGTTGGCCGCGGGCGATCGCCTGGCTCTGCGCCTCGTCCAGTCGCAGCTGCGGCCAGTCGACCAGCCCCGCCGCCACCGGCAGCAGCCAGGCCAGCAGGGCCGCGTCGCCCTGCCCCGCCGCCTGCTCCAGCTCGGCCAGCGTGACCATCTTGGGCGTGCGGAACGGTTCCACCCACAGCCGGCGCAGGGCGGTGAGATGGGCGCCGCAGCCCAGCGCCTCGCCCAGGTCGACCGCCAGCGAGCGCACGTAGGTGCCCGAGCCGCACTCCACCTCGAACACCAGGCTGTCCGCGGTGCGCGAGAGCAGTTCCAGCCGGTAGACATCGACCTCGCGCGGCGGCGCCGCCACCGCCTCGCCGCGGCGCGCCTTGAGATACAGCGGCTCGCCGCCCTGCTTCAGCGCCGAATACGCCGGCGGCACCTGCACGATGCGGCCGCGCAGCGGCACCAAGGCCGCCTCGATCGCCGCATCGTCGAGTGCCGGCACCGGCCGCTCCAGCAGCACTTCGCCCTCGCGGTCGGCGGTGGTGGTGGTGACGCCCAGCCGGCATTCGGCCCGGTAGGCCTTGCGCGCGCCGAGCAGGTTGCCGGCGAGCTTGGTGGCCTCGCCGAAGCACAGCGGAAGGAGGCCCGTGGCCATCGGATCGAGCGCGCCGGTATGGCCGCCCTTGGCGGCGCGGAACAGCCGGCGCACCGACTGCAAAGCCTGGTTGGAGCTGACGCCTTCAGGCTTGTCGAGCAGCACGATGCCGTGCAGGTCGCGCCAGGCGATGCGGGGGAGCTTGCGTTCGCGGGGCATGCAACCGTGGGTTTACTGTTCGTCCGACGAGGGAGCGGTGTCCGCGACGCGCAGCAGCGCGTCGATGCGCTCGCCCTTGTCCACCGAGTCGTCGTACTTGAAGCGCAGCTCGGGCACGCGGCGCAGCCGCATGCTGCGCGACAGCGCGCGGCGGAACTCGCCGGCCAGCGCGTTCAGCGCCTTCACCGCCGCCGCCGACTGCGCGGGCAGCAGCGCGGTGACCCACACCGCGGCGAAATCCAGGTCGCGGCTCACTTCCACGTCCGACACGCTGCACGACGGCAGGCCGTGGTCGCGCACGGCGGCGTGCACCAACAGGCCGATCTCGCGGCGCAGCTCGGCGCCTACGCGGTCGGTACGTTTGAAGTCGCGGGAGGGCATGGTTGGGTGCCGTATTGAGAAAGCTCGCGAGCCGAAGCTCGTTACCTAATGCCAAAAAAGTGCAGTCCTGCACTTTTTTGGCTCGGCGAGTCGGGCATGCGCCCGACTCGCCTCCGCCGGAGCAATGGCTGCGCCATTGCTCCGCGTGCGGCCATCCGTGGCCGCGTGGCGCGCACGTTCCGACGCCTGCGGCGTCAGAGCGTGCGCGCCACCTCGATCCGCTCGAAGCACTCGATCTGGTCGCCGACCTTGACGTCGTTGTACTGCTTCACGGCGATGCCGCATTCCATGCCGTTGCGCACTTCGTCGACGAGGTCCTTGAAGCGGCGCAGCGATTCCAGCTCGCCCTCGAACACCACCGTGTTGTCGCGCAGCACGCGGATCGGCTTGCTGCGCTTGACGTGGCCTTCGGTGACCATGCAGCCGGCGACCGCGCCGAACTTGGAGCTGCGGAACACCTCGCGCACCTGGGCGATGCCGATGATCTCCTCGCGCACTTCCACGCCCAGCAGGCCCGAAGCCGCCTGCTTCACCTGGTCGATCACGTCGTAGATGATCGAGAAGTAGCGCACGTCGAGGCCGGCGGTGTCGATCACCTTGCGCGCCGAGGCGTCGGCGCGCACGTTGAAGCCGATGATCAGCGCCTTGGAGGCCGCCGCCAGCGTGGCGTCGGACTCGGTGATGCCGCCGACGCCGGCGGAGATCACGTTGACCTTCACGTTCTCGTTGCCGATCGCGCTGAGCGACTCGCGCAGCGCTTCCACCGAACCCTGCACGTCGGCCTTGACCAGGATGTTGAGCGTCTGCTGCTCGTTGCCCTGGCCCATCTGCGCCATGATGTCCTCGAGGCGGTTGGCCTTGCTGACCATGCGCGTCTCGCGGCGCTTCTGCTGGCGCTCGGCGGCCACCTGCTTGGCCAGCTTCTCGTCGGCCACCACCACGAAGTCGTCGCCCGCCTCCGGCACGCCGGAGAGGCCCAGCACCTGCACCGGGATCGAGGGGCCGGCTTCCTGCACGGTCTTGCCGGTCTCGTCGACCAGCGCGCGCATGCGGCCGTACTCGATGCCGCAGACCACGAAGTCGCCGCGCTTGAGCGTACCCTGCTGCACCAGCACGGTGGCGACCGGGCCGCGGCCCTTGTCCAGGCTGGATTCGATCACCACGCCCGAGGCGGGGCCGTCGACCACCGCGGTGAGTTCCATCACCTCGGCCTGCACCGAGATCGCGTCGAGCAGGTCGTCGATGCCCATGCCGGTCTTCGCCGACACCGGCACGAACGGGGTGTCGCCGCCCCACTCTTCCGGAATCACTTCCAGGTTGCCCAGGCCCTGCTTGACGTGGTCCGGGTTGGCATCGGACTTGTCCATCTTGTTCAGCGCCACGATCAGCGGCACCTTGGCGGCGCGCGCGTGCTGCACGGCCTCGGCCGTCTGCGGCATCACGCCGTCGTCGGCGGCCACCACCAGCACCACGATGTCGGTGGACTGCGCGCCGCGGGCGCGCATCGCGGTGAACGCGGCGTGGCCCGGGGTGTCGAGGAAGGTGATCACGCCCTTGGGCGTGTCCACATGGTAGGCGCCGATGTGCTGGGTGATGCCGCCCGCCTCGCCCGAGGCGACCTTGGTGCGGCGGATGTAGTCCAGCAGCGAGGTCTTGCCGTGGTCGACGTGGCCCATGATGGTGACCACCGGCGGCCGCGGCTTCTTCTCGCCCTCCAGCTCCACGCTCTGCGTGTGCGCGGCCAGTGCGGCCTCGGCGTCGTTGGCGTTGGCCTCGACCACCTTGTGGCCGAGTTCCTCCACCACCAGCGCGGCGGTGTCGTGGTCGATGGTCTGGTTGATGGTGGCCATCACGCCCATCTTGAACAGCGCCTTGACCACCTCCGAACCCTTGACCGCCATCTTCTGCGCCAGCTCGGCGACCACGTTGGCGTCGCCCACCACCACCTCGCGCACGACGGCGGCGGTGGGACGGGTGAAGCCGTGCGCGCCGGCGGCGACACCGCCGCGCGCGGCCTCGCGCACGGCGCCCTTGCCGGGCTTGCCGCGCTTGCCGCTGGAACGGCGCGCGCGATCGGCGTCGCTCAGGTGCAGCTCGCCGGAGGCGAAGCGCTTGCCGCCCGGGATGTCGTCGCGGTCGCGGCCGCCGCCGTGGCGGGCCTTGCCGCGCGCGCTGTCGGCGCTGGGCGCGGCCGCCGGACGCGCGGGCGCCGGTGCCGGCGCGGGGGCCGGCTTGACCAGCTTCTCGCGCTTGCGCGGCTCGTGCACCTGCGGAACGATCATGCCGAGGCCGCGCGTATCGAGACGCTGCACCGTCGGCTGCACCGCGGGCGGCGCTTCGGCGGCGGCCTCGCTGGCAGCCGCCGGCTCGGCCGGCGCTTCCGGCGTCGGCTCGGGGACGTATTCGGGTTCGCCGGCGGGCTCGGCTTCGGCGGCGGAGGCGGCTTCGGCTTGGCGGCGGCGCTCCTCGGCCTCCTCCTGCTCGCGGCGCTGTTCCTCCTGCGCGCGCAGCTGCGCCTCGTGCTGGCGGCGCTGCTCGGCCTCGTGGCGCTCCTGTTCCTCCTGCCGGCGCTGCTCGCGCGACTCGGCCAGCTTGCGCACGGCCTCCTCGCGCTCGGGCTCGGCGCTCGCCTCCTCGGCGATCACGCTGCGCTTGACGTAGGTGCGCTTGGCGCGCACCTCGACGTTGACCGTCTTGGCCGTGCTGGCCGCGCCGCGGCCGCCGGGCGTGGACACCTTCAGCTCGCCCACGGTGCGGCGCTTGAGCGTGATCTGGCGCGGCGCGCTGTCGGCAGCCTCCGCCACCGGCTCGTTCTTGCCGTGGGTACGGCGCAGGAAGCCCAGCAGCTTCACCTTCTCGGTGCTGCTGATGACCTGCTCCGGATCGGAGAATTTCATGCCCGCCTCGCCAAGCTGGCCCAGCAGCTTGTCGACCGGCATGCCCAGCACCTGGGCGAGTTGTTTGATCGTGACATCCGACATCGTGTTCTTTCTCCGCCGTTCCCGCGCTTGTCGTCCGTGCGGCCTGGCCTGCACGTACACCGCCGTCCCTGGTGGAAGGCCTGCGGCCTCCCTCGGCGCGCCCGTCCCGGGCGCGGCCGTTCGCGGTTAGCCGCCCTTCTCCAGTTGTTCGATCATCGGCGCGCGCGCCGCCATGATCAGCGCCGCGGCACGCTCCTCGGTCATGCCCTCGATGTCGATCAGGTCGTCCACCGCCTGGTCGGCGAGGTCGTCCACCGTGACCACGCCGCGGGCCGCCAGCGCATAGGCCGTGGTTTCGTCCATGCCGTTCAGCGCCAGCAGCTCTTCGCTGGGCTGGTGCTCGTCGATGGTCTCCTCGACCGCCAGCGCCTCGGTGAGCAGCGCGTCGCGGGCGCGGGCACGCAGCTCCTCGACGATGTCCTCGTCGAAGCCTTCCACCGCCAGCAGCTCGGCGCTGGGCACGTAGGCGATTTCCTCGACGCTGGAGAAGCCTTCCTGCACCAGGATGTTCGCGATCTCCTGGTCCACCTCGAGCTTCTCCATGAACAGCGCGCGCGCGGCCTCCTGCTCGGCCTCGCTCTTCGCGGCAACCTGGTCCTGGGTCATCACGTTGAGCTGCCAGCCGGTGAGCTTGCTGGCGAGGCGCACGTTCTGGCCGCCGCGGCCGATCGCCTGGGACAGCTTGTCCTCGGCCACCGCGATGTCCATCGAGTGCTTGTCCTCGTCCATGATGATGGACTGCACCTCGGCCGGCGCCATCGCGTTGATGACGAACTGGGCCTGGTTCTCGTGCCACAGGATGATGTCCACGCGCTCGCCGTTGAGGTCGTTGGACACCGCCTGCACGCGCGAGCCGCGCATGCCGATGCAGGCGCCGATCGGATCGGTGCGGCTGTCGTGCGCCACCACCGCGATCTTGGCGCGGTCGCCCGGGTCGCGGGCGCAGCCCTTGATCTCCACCAGGCCCTGGCCGACTTCCGGCACTTCCAGCTTGAACAGCTCGATCATGAATTCCGGCGCGGCGCGCGACACGAACAGCTGCGGCCCGCGCACCTCGGACTTCACCTCGTACAGGTAGCCGCGCACGCGGTCGCCCACGCGCACCGACTCGCGCGGGATGGTCTTGTCGCGCGGGATGATCGCCTCGGCGTTGCCGCCCAGGTCGAGATAGACGTTGCCGCGCTCGACGCGCTTGACGATGCCGGTGATCAGCTCGCCCACGCGGTCCTTGTAGGCGTCCACCACCTGCTGGCGCTCGGCCTCGCGCACGCGCTGCACGATCACCTGCTTGGCCGCCTGCGCCGCGATGCGGCCGAACTCGGCGTTCTCGATCTGCGTCTCGATGTACTCGCCGACCTTGGCGTCGGCGCGCTCGTCCAGCGCGTCCATCAGGCGCAGCTGGTAGTACGGCGACTCCATCTCGCCGTCGTCGGCGATGATTTCCCAGCGGCGGAAGGTCTCGTACTCGCCGGTGTCGTGGTCGATGGAGACGCGGATGTCCGGCTCCTCGTCGGGGTAGCGCTTCTTGGCGGCCGAGGCCAGCGCGGCCTCCATCGCCTCGAAGATCACCTCGCGCGGCACGCCCTTCTCGTTGGCAACCGCGTCGACCACCAGCAAAAGTTCTTTGCTCATTGCAGCAACTCCATGGGCGCCGGGCGGCGCGCCGTTGTTTTTGCGCTCATCCATGATCGCGAAGATCAAGAATTCGTGCTGCGACCGTCCATGATCGCACGCCTATATGAAACGAAACGCCTCAGACTTTCTTTTTCGCGGGCGCCTTGCCAGGCTTGGGCTTGGGCGCGTAGCCCAGCGCCACCCAGTCCGGCACCACGCGCGCGCTTTCCACCTGCGCATGCTCGAAGCCGAGCACCTTGCCTTCGGCCTCCAGCGAGATGCGCTCGCCGTCCACCGCCAGCAGCTTGCCGCGCAGGCGGCGGCGCCCTTCCAGCGGCGCGCGCAGCAGCAGCTTCACCTCCTGGCCCACCACCCGCGCGAACTGCGCGGCGGTGAACAGCGGGCGGTCGAGGCCGGGCGAGGACACCTCCAGCACGTAGTGGCCGGGGATCGGATCCTCCACGTCCAGCAGCGCGGAAAGCTCGCGGCTGGCCGCCTCGCAATCCTCGATGCCCACCTCGCGACGTTCGCCGTCGGCGCCGGCCGCGGCGCCCTCGGGAATGTCCAGGTAGACGCGCAAGGTACTTTGTCCCTGCGAGGGCAGGAATTCCACACCCATGCACTCCAGGCCGAGGTCGGCGAGGACGGCGCTGAAGCGTTGTGCCAGTGCGTGTGTGTCCATCTCTAACATCCCGATCGCAAAAACAAAAAATGGGCACAGACGGCCCATTCCCTGCCCCGTGCCGGAGCGTCCCAGCCGATGCCCGCCCCGTCGCCCGGCCCGTGGCGGCGACAGTCGGCGTGCATCCCGCGCCCAACAAAAAAGCCTCACGAGGAGGCTTTCTTGTCCAAGAAAGATCCGATGGCGGGACAGGCTGCGCGGCAGACCTGCTCCCCCGTCACCTGCCGTCTGAAGGCATCGGAGTCCGCGAAGGGTAACCCAGCCGCCCTCGCGGCGCAACCGCCATGACGCTTACAAGCGGGCGTCGAGCTTGATCCACAGCGTGCGCCCGGGCTCGTTCACGCGCGTGGTGTTGACGTAGCCGGCCAAGCCCGCGTTGGCCGCGTTCACGTGCTCGGCATAGGTCTTGTCGAACAGGTTGTCGATGCCGGCGCTGAGCGTGAAGCGGCGGTCGATGCGATAGGCGCCGTTGAGCGAGAACACGCCGAAGCCGGCGCTGGGCCCCAGGTCCTGGCCGACGATGTTGCCTTCGCCGCGGGCCACGCGGCGCTGCGCCGCCGCCAGCCGCCACAGCGCGCCGAACGACCAGTCGGCGGTTTCGTAACCCAGCCCGAAACGCGCCTCCAGCGGCGGCAGCTGCGGCAGCGGTCGGCCTTCCGTGCGGTTCACGCCCCAGGCATAGGCCAGCGTGGCGTCCGCCTTCCAATGCCGGCTGATCGTATAGCTCGCGCCGGCTTCGCCGCCGGCGATGCGCGCCTGCACGTTCGCAGCCTCGCCGGGGGCCATCGGCATCGTCGGGTAGCGCATCAGGATGAAATCGTGCACCTGCCCGCCGTAGGCCGAAACCCAGGCCTTGGCGCGTTCGCTGTGGTACTGCAGGCCGATGTCCAGCTGCGTGGTGCGCTCGGGCTGCAAGGAACGGAAGCCCGCCAGCGTGCCGGCCGCGTGGCGGCCGAACAGCTCCCAGTAATCGGGGAAGCGCTCGACCTGGCCGATGCCCGCATAGAAGGTCGCGGGCAGCGCCGACAGGTCGCGCTCGTAGCGCAGGAAGCCGGCCGGCAGCGTGGCGACGCGGCTGGCGGCCACCCGCGCCGTCGGCATGCCCATGCCGCCGCCGACCTTCAATGCATAACCGCGCACCTGCGCACGGTCGACGCGTGCGCCCGACACCAGCCGCTGCGCCCCGCCGAACGCCCAGCGCGCCTCGGCAAACAGGCCCACGTCCTGCATGCGCGCATCGCGCGTGCGCGGCTGATCCTTGTAATAGCCCATCCTGCTGCCCGCGGGTCCGCCCATGCGGCCGGTATGCACGCTGGAGGAGCCGTCCAGGCCGGCCTGCAGTTCCAGTACCTCGCCCCAGCTCCAGCTGCCCGCCACGCGCCCGCCGGAGGTGCGCCGCGCCACTTCCGAAGCCATCGCCATCGGCATCATGCTGGCCGGGTCGGGGCGGCGCAGCGTGTAGTTGTCCATCACGTGGTCGGCGTAGTTCGTGTACGCCTGCACCTCCAGCTTCTCCCAGTGCGTGCCGAGATGCTCCTGCGTCCACTTCAGCGCCGCGCTCTCGCGCAGGAACTGCGCGCCGTCCATGCCGCTGAAGGCATAGGCCGCCTGACCGTCGCCCTTGCCGACGGCGAGCTCCAGCCGCGTATCCTCGCCCGGCGTCCAGCCGAGCGTGGCGTCCGCGTTCCAGCGCTCGTAGCGCGAATGCACGCGCCGGCCGTCGCCGTCGGCGTAGTCCTGCGCATGAGTGTGGTTCGCGCTCAGGCCGAGGTAGCCGGCCGGGCCGCCCGCGCGCAGGTCGAGGTTCTGGTCGTTGCGGCCCGCGGAGCCGAACAGCAGGCTGGCCTCGCCTTCGTAGCTGCGCTGCGTGTAGCGCGCGAATTCGCGGTCGAACAGCACCACGCCGGCAGAATTGCCGGGGCCGTACAGCACCGTCTCCGGTCCCTTGACGATGGTGACGCGGTCGTAGAGCTGCGGCGCGATGTACGCAGTGGGCGGATCCATGCGCGACGGGCAGCCGCCGGCCAGCATGCCGCCGTCGACGAGGATGTTCAGCCGCGAGCCGCTCATGCCGCGCAGCTGCGGATCGCCGTTGCTGCCGCCTTTGCGGATGGTGGAGAAGCCGGGGATGCTCTTCAGGAAATCGGCGCCGTCGCTGGCCGGCACCGGCTGGCGCGGCTGCTTCGGATCGGCGGTCACGGTGAGCGGGCTGTCCTGCATGGTGGCGGTCACCACCACGGGAGCCAGCGTCGTGGCGGCGGCGGCGTCCCCGGCGTGGGCGACGCCGGACAGCGCCAGGGTCACGGCAAGCGCCAGCGCGCGGCGCGCCGTGGCGGCGCGGGAAAAAGTCAGGGTCATGACGAAGGTGTCCTTGTTGCAAGGCGCAGCCGACAGGCGCGGCCATGCAGGCAGGCGCCGGCAATGCCTGGCGCATGCGCACGGGCCGACTGCGCGGGGAGTCGGGAAAGAAGCCGTTCGGGAAGGAAGCGGGAGCGCTGCGCGCTCAGGCGAGCGCGGGAGCGCTCAGGTCCGCAGCAGGCGGGCCGCGCGCGCCCAGGCGGCGGACGGCGGCGACGACGACCTCGCGGCGATCCACCGGCACCGCCAGCGGCGCCGCCGGCACCGCCGGCACCGTGTACGCGATGGCGTCGCAGAGCGCCGCGCCGTGCGCGGCCAGCGTGCAATAGCCGCAGGCATCGAGCGCATCGGCATGGCCGTGATCCTTGCGCTCGCCCTGCCCTGCGTGGCTGTGTTCGACGCAGCCGATGTCGGCCGTGGCGGTGGCGGCAGCCACGAGCCGGGAGACCGTGGGCGCCGTCGCCAGCAAGCCGATCGCCAGCATGGCGAACCATGCGACAAACTTGCGGTGGGCGCGTCTGCGGAACATGTCGATCCCTGAGTGGCTGGCCGCATGATGCCATGCGCCATGCACGCGGGCCTGCCGCGCATGCGCGGCAAATCGACACGCGCAGCTGCGCAGGGACAAGCCACGCGCGCAAACGAAAACGGCGACCTCTTCGCAGAGGTCGCCGCATCGAAGATCAACTTGGTAGCGGGGGCAGGATTCGAACCTGCGACCTTCGGGTTATGAGCCCGACGAGCTGCCAGACTGCTCCACCCCGCATCAGAGTTTGGAGATTGTAGCGAGGCTCGTCATTGACTGCAAGCCTCGCCAACCAACTTTCGATCGAATCCTTCGATGGAAAGCTTCAGCCGAGGCCGAACGAGTGGCGGCACCAGCCCAGCAGCGGCCCCCAGTACACGCCCAGCACCAGCAGCGCCAGCGCGTTGAGCGACAGCACCACGCGCATCGACATGTCGGGCGCGGACTGCTCGGCGCCGCCTTCGACCGGCTTGTCGAAGTACATCACCTTGACCACGTGCAGGTAGTAGTACAGGCCGACGATCGCGAACACCGCGCCGGCCAGCGCCAGCCACAGCATGTGCGCGTCGATCGCCGCCTGCAGCACCAGGTACTTCGCGTAGAAGCCGAACAGCGGCGGCACGCCGGCCAGCGAGAACATCGCCAACGCCATCAGCGCGGCGAACCACGGCGAACGCTGGTTCAGACCCTTCAGGTCGGCGATCTCCTCGCACTCGAAGCCCGCACGGGCCAGCCCCAGGATCACGCCGAACGCCACCGTGCTCATCAGCGCGTAGCAGATCGCGTAGAACATCGCCGAGGCGTAGCCTTCCGGCCCCGCGTTGACCAGGCCCATCAGCAGGTAGCCCATGTGCGAGATGGTCGAGTAGGCCAGCATGCGCTTGAGGTTGCTCTGCACGATCGCGACCAGGTTGCCGATCGCCATCGACAGCACCGAGATCACCGCCAGCATCAGCTGCCAGTGCTGCGACAGGTCGCCCAGCCCGGTCTCCAGCAGGCGCCAGGCCATGCCGAATGCGGCCAGCTTGGAGCTCGACGCGATGAAGGTGGTGACCGGCGTGGAGGCGCCCTGGTAGACGTCCGGGATCCACATGTGGAACGGCGCCGCGCCCAGCTTGAAGGCGATGCCCACCAGCATGAAGATCAGGCCGAACACCAGCAGGTGCGGCATCGCGCTCTGCGGCACCGCGGCGTGCAGCTGGGCCAGGTCCAGCGTGCCGGTGGCGCCGTACACCATCGACATGCCGTACAGCAGCATGCCCGAGGACAGCGCGCCCAGCACGAAGTACTTGATCGCCGCCTCCGAGGACAGCGGCGAGTCGCGGTTCAGCGCCACCAGCGCATAGGACGACAGCGTCAGCAGCTCCAGCCCCAGGTAGACCATCACCAGGTTGCCGGCCGAGACCAGCAGCATCACGCCGAGCGTGGCGAAGATCATCAGCGTGTAGAACTCGCCCACGAACAGCTTGCGGTCGAGCAGGTACGGCCGCGCGTAGACGAACACCAGCACGGTGCACAGCAGCGCGAACACCTTGAGGATTTCGGAAGTCTGGTCGCGCACGAACATGTCGCCGAACGCGGTCACGGTGACGTCGGGCTGGCCCGCGATCACCAGATAGGTGGCCACCAGCAGCACCACGATGGAGATCCAGTGCAGCGTGCCGCGCTGCTCCGGCTTCATGAAGGCGTCCAGCAGCAACAGCAAGCACGCCGCCGCCACCAGGTAGAACTCCGGCAGCAGGACCAGGATGTCGTTCAAAGTCGGCATGGTCGCTCTCGATCAGATCTTGTGGATGGCCAGCTGCTGCACCAGCTGCGTCACCGAGCTGTCCATCAGGTGGACCAGCGGCTCCGGCCAGATGCCCAGCGCCAGCACCAGCGCGGCGAACGCGCCGAGCACGAAGGTCTCGCGGCCGCTGATGTCCTTCATCTCGGCCACGTGCGGGTTGTGGATCTCGCCCCACAGCACGCGCTTGACCAGCCACAGCGTGTAGCCCGCGCCGATGATCAGGGTGAACGCGGCGAACAGCGCGATCCACGGGTTGGCGCTGAAGCTGGCCAGGATCACCATGAACTCGCCCACGAAGCCGCTGGTGCCCGGCAGGCCGCAGTTCGCCATCGCGAACAGCACGTAGAAGAAGCCGAACCACGGCATCACGTTGATCAGGCCGCCGTAGTCCTTGATCAGGCGCGTGTGCAGGCGGTCGTACATCACGCCGATGCAGGTGAACATCGCGCCGGAGACGAAGCCGTGCGAGATCATCTGCACCATCGCGCCCTGCATGCCCAGCCGGGCCGCATCGACGTTGCCGAGCTGGCGCGTCAGCAGGAAGGCGATGAAGATGCCCAGGGTGACGAAGCCCATGTGCGCGATGGACGAGTACGCCACCAGCTTCTTCATGTCCTCCTGCACCAGCGCCACGTAGCCGATGTAGACGATCGCGATCAGGCTCAGCACCACCACCAGCCAGGTGAAGTGCGTGCCGGCGTCCGGCACGATCGGCAGGATGAAGCGCAGCATGCCGTAGGTGCCGACCTTCAGCATCACCGCCGCCAGCACCACCGAGCCGCCGGTCGGCGCCTCCACGTGGGCGTCCGGCAGCCAGGTGTGCACCGGCACCATCGGCACCTTGATCGCGAACGCGAGCAGGAACGCGAAGAACACCCACGCCTGCTCGGTGAACGTCAGCGGCAGCGCCGCCAGCGTGCGCAGGTCGAACGTGCCGGCCTTGTGGTACAGGTACAGCAGCGCGATCAGCATGAAGATCGAGCCGAGGAAGGTGTAGATGAAGAACTTCAGCGTGGCGTACACGCGCCGCGGGCCGCCCCAGACGCCGATCAGGATGAACATCGGGATCAGCATCGCCTCGAAGAACACGTAGAACAGCAAGGCGTCGGTGGCGCAGAACACGCCGATCATCAGGCCTTCGAGCGCCAGCATCGCGGCCATGTACTGGTGCGTCTTGTTCTGGATCACCTCCCACGCGCCGACCACCACGAGGATGCCGACGATGGTGGTGAGCAGGATCAGCGCGATCGAGATGCCGTCCGCGGCGAGGCCGTAGTGCACGTTCAGCGAGGCGATCCACAGGTGGCTCTCGGCCAGCTGCATGCCGCCCCGTGCGGCGTCGTACTGCGGCAACAGGAACAGGCTCGCCACGAAGGTGAGCACCATGAACAGCAGCGCGAGCCAGCGCGCCAGGTTCGGACGGGCCGAACCGGCCATCAGCACCGGCACCGCGCCGGCGATGGGCAGCCAGATCAGCAGGCTGAGCAAGTGATTGAACATGAGTGCTTGCTTCCTTAGAGCCTGTTTACGATCCCCAAGCACCCCGCGCCGGGAACTGTTTGCGCGCAGGCCAAGGAAGAATGAAGGAGTGGACGTCCGTCCACGACTGAGTGATGACGCAGGGATGCGGGCAAACAGGCCCGGCCCTGCGGGTTGTCATCGAATGGCCGCCATGCGGCAGCGCGCGGCTTGGCCTGCCAGCCAGGCAGGCCGGCGCCACGCCCTACCACCTGACGACCATTCGATGACAACGCGGGGTGCTTGGGGGTCATAAACAGGCTCTCATTGCGCAGCCAGTGCCGGCCCGAACAGCCAGTAGCCGCCAAGCAGCAGGATCAGGCCGAGGATCATCGCGAAGGCGTACTGATAGAGATAACCGGTCTGCAGCCGGCGCATGCCGGCGGCGACGCGCCGGGTCATCGCGGTGGTGCCGTCGACCATCACGCCGTCGATCACCGCCGCCTCGCTGCCGCGCCAGAACAGGCGGCCCAGCGCCACGCTGCCGCGGGCGAACAGCACGTAGTACACCGCGTCGAACCAGTACTTGTGGTTGAGCGCCTGGTACAGCGGGTTCAGCGCGTTCTTGATCTTGTCGGCCACGGTCGGGTTGAACAGGTAGATCCAGGTGGTGATCGCGAAGGCCAGCACCACGAGGCCGAACGGCAGGCTCCAGAAGCCGTGCAGCGCCATCGCCGCCGCGCCTTGGAAGCCGTGCGCCATCTCGCCCAGCACGTTGTTCGCCTCGTCCACGTGGATCGCCGGACCGAACCAGCCGTCGAACAGCATCGGCTGCACCGTGAAGAAGCCCACCAGCAGCGACGGGATCGCCAGCAGCACCAGCGGCAGCGTCACCACCCACGGCGACTCCTTCGGCGTCTCGTGCATGATGCCCTGCTCGTGGTGGCCGTGGTCGTCGATGTGCTCGGCATGGTGGCCGTGGTTGTGCACCACGGTGAAGCGCTCCTTGCCGTGGAAGGTCAGGTACATCTGGCGGAACGTGTAGGTGGCGGTGACGAAGGCGCCGGCCAGCACGCAGAAGTAGGCGTAGCCCGCACCCCAGCGGTGCGACTCGCCCACCGCCTCGATGATCGCGTCCTTCGAGTAGAAGCCCGAGGTGAACGGGATCGCCACCAGCGCCAGCGAGCCGATCCACATCGTGATCCAGGTGACCGGCATGTACTTGCGCAGGCCGCCCATGTAGCGCATGTCCTGCTCGTGGTGCATCGCGATGATCACCGAGCCGGCGCCCAGGAACAGCAGCGCCTTGAAGAACGCGTGGGTCATCAGGTGGAACACCGCGCCGGCATAGGCCGACACGCCCAGCGCCACCGTCATGTAGCCCAGCTGCGACAGCGTGGAATACGCGATCACGCGCTTGATGTCGTTCTGCACGATGCCGATCAGGCCGGTGAACAGCGCACCGGTGGCGCCGATCACCATCACGAAGCTGAGCGCGCCCTGCGACAGCTCGAACAGCGGCGACATGCGCGCCACCATGAAGATGCCAGCGGTCACCATCGTCGCCGCGTGGATCAGCGCGGAGATCGGGGTGGGGCCTTCCATCGAGTCGGGCAGCCACACGTGCAGCGGCACCTGGGCGCTCTTGCCCATCGCGCCGACGAACAGCAGGATGCAGATCACCGTGGCCGCATCCCACTGCGTGGCCTGGGTGATCGCCAGCGTCTTGCCGACCAGGCTCGGCGCCGCGGCGAACGCGCTGGCGTAGTCCAGCGTGCCGAGGAAATACAGCACCGCGGCGATACCCAGCAGGAAGCCGAAGTCGCCCACGCGGTTGACCAGGAAGGCCTTGAGGTTCGCGAAGATCGCGGTCGGCCGCTTGTACCAGAAGCCGATCAACAGGTAGGACACCAGGCCCACCGCCTCCCAGCCGAAGAACAGCTGCATGAAGTTGTTCGCCATCACCAGCATCAGCATGGAGAAGGTGAACAGCGAGATGTAGCTGAAGAAGCGCGTGTAGCCCGGGTCGTCGTGCATGTAGCCGATGGTGTAGACATGCACCAGCAGCGACACGAAGGTGACCACCACCATCATCATCGCGGTGAGCCGGTCGACCATGAAGCCCACGCTGGCGTTGAACTTGCCGATCTCGAACCAGGTGTAGATGTTCTGGTCGTAATTCGGCGCGCCGCCCCAGACCAGCTGGTACAGCACGTAGAACGACAGGGCGCAGGAAACCAGCAGGCCCAGGATGGTGACGCTGTGCGCGCCGGCGCGGCCGATCTGCTTGCCGAGGAAACCGGCCAGCAGGCAGCCCACCAGCGGCGCGAGCGCGATCGTCAGCAGGATGGATGTCGAAAGCGGCATTGGATCAACCCTTCATGCTGTCGATTTCGGCGACGTTGACCGTGCTGCGGTTGCGGAACAGCAGCACCACGATCGCCAGGCCGATCGCGGATTCCGCCGCGGCCACGGTGAGGATGAAGAACACGAACACCTGCCCCGCCACGTCGTGGCCGAAGCGGGAGAACGCCACGAAGTTGATGTTCACCGCCAGCAGCATCAGCTCGATCGCCATCAAGAGCACGATCACGTTCTTGCGGTTGATGAACAGGCCGGCGACGGCGATGCAGAACAGGATCGCGCCGAGCACGATGAAGTGCGAAAGGGTAATCATGGCTGGACCTCCTCGGCCGGCGCGGGGCGGACTTCGACGGGACGCTCGGCCGCCATCTTCACCACGCGCACGCGGTCGCGCGGGTTGATCGCCACCTGCTCGCTGGCCTGCTGGCGCTTCACGCCGGTGCGATGGCGCAAGGTCAGCGCCACCGCGGCGATCACGCCCACGGTGAGGATCAGCGCGGCGACCTCGAACGGCAGCAGGTACTGCGTGTACAGCGCCTTGCCCAGCCATGCGGTGTTGGAATCGCCGGCCGGGTTCGGGCCCATCGTCTGCGCATGCATCACGCGCACGCCGATCAGCGCCAGCATCTCCACCAGCATCACCACGGCCACCACCACGCCCACCGGCAGGAACTTCACGAAGCCCTCGCGCAGCTTCTCCTGGTCGATGTCCAGCATCATCACCACGAACAGGAACAGCACCATCACCGCGCCGACGTAGACCACGATCAGCGCGATGGCGAGGAACTCGGCCTCGGCCAGCATCCAGATGCAGGCCGCGCTGAAGAAGGTCAGCACCAGCGCCAGCGCCGCGTGCACCGAGTTGCGCAGACTGATCACCGCCAGCGCGGCGGCCACGGTGACGGCGGCAAAGGCATAGAAACAGACGAGTTGGAACAGGTTCGGATCGATCATGATGTTCCGTCCTCAGCGATAGGCCGCGTCTTGCGCACGGGCGGCGGCGATCTCCGCCTCGAAGCGGTCGCCGATGGCGAGCAGCTGCGGCTTGGTGACCACGTTCTCGCCGCGGTGCTCGAAGTGGTATTCGTGCACGTGCGTCTCGACGATCGAGTCCACCGGGCAGCTCTCCTCGCAGAAGCCGCAGAAGATGCACTTGAACAGGTCGATGTCGTAGCGCGTGGTGCGGCGCTGGCCGTCGCTCTCGCGCGGCGCCGAGTCGATGGTGATCGCCAGCGCCGGGCACACCGCCTCGCACAGCTTGCAGGCGATGCAGCGCTCCTCGCCGTTCGCGTAGCGGCGCAGCGCGTGCAGGCCGCGGAAGCGGTTCGACTTGGGGATGTGCTCCATCGGGTAGCGCATCGTGTACTTCGGGCTGAACAGGTAGCGCCAGGTCAGGCCCATGCCCTGGAACAGCTCGATCAGCAGCAGGCTGTTGAAATAACTGGTTACGCGTTTCATCGGAACCTCAGACCCCCGCGATGCCGTAGAACTTCATGCAACCGGCCACCAGCACCCAGACGATCGCGATCGGAATGAACACCTTCCAGCCCAGCCGCATGATCTGGTCGTAGCGGTAGCGCGGGAAGGTGGCGCGGAACCACAGGAACAGGAACGCGAAGGCGAAGGCTTTGGCGAACAGCCAGATGAAGCCGCCGTGGCCGATCCAGCCCCAGCTCTCCGGGAACGGGCTGAGCCAGCCGCCCATGAACAGGATCGAGGCGAGGAAGCTCACCAGGATCATGTTCGCGTACTCGGCCAGGAAGAACAGCGCGAACGCCGAGCCGGAATACTCCACGTGGAAGCCGGCCACGATTTCCGACTCGCCTTCGGCCACGTCGAACGGCGCGCGGTTGGTCTCGGCCACGCCGGAGATGAAGTAGATGACGAACACCGGCAGCAGCGGCCACATGAACCAGCTGAAGATACCCTTGCCGCCGGCCTGCGCGTTGACGATGTCGGTGAGGTTCAGCGAGCCGGCCAGCACCAGCACGCAGACCAGGCACAGGCCCATCGCCAGCTCGTAGGAGATCACCTGCGCCGCCGAGCGCATCGCGCCGAGCAGCGCGTAGCGCGAGTTCGAGGCCCAGCCGGCGAGGATGATGCCGTACACGCCCAGCGAGGTCATCGCCAGCAGATACAGCAGGCCCGCGTTCGCGTTCGACAGCACCAGCTTGGTGCCGAACGGGATCACCGCCCACGCCGCCAGCGCCGGGACCAGCGCCAGCAGCGGCGCGAGGTAGTACAGCACGCGGTTTGCCTTGCTCGGCAGCACCACTTCCTTGATCAGCAGCTTCACCACGTCGGCGAAGGCCTGCAGCAGGCCGAGCGGGCCGATCTTGTTCGGCCCCATGCGCACATGCATCCAGCCGATGACCTTGCGCTCCCAGTACACGAACATCGCCACCGCGATCACCAGCGGCAGCACGACGCACAGGATGTAGATGATCGGCCAGACGAGCTGGTTGATGAGTTGATCAGCCATGATGCTTATGCCTTGCCCAGGGTGATGGCCGCACCGTAAGGCGGCAGCGTGGCAGTGATGTCCTGTGCGGCCTCGATCCACACCGCGCCGTCCGGCACGGCGGGATCGACCAGCAGCGGCAGCGTCGTGCCGGCGACGCGCACCGGCGCGCCATCGGCCAGGCTCAGCCGCGCGGCCTCGGCCGCGTTGAGGCGTGCGGCCGGCGCCCGGTTCAGCGGATGCGCGTTCAGCGCCGTGGCCCGGCGCAGCACCGCGTCGCTGCGGTAGATCGGCCAGGTGGCGAGGCGGACGAGGCCCGCGGCCGGCTTGCGCGCGGCCAGCGCGTCGCGCGCCGCGGCGCCGCGCGCCACGATGCCGTCGCGCAGCCCGGCGAGGTCGTCGAACTCGAAGCCGGCGAGGCGCATCGCGCCGCCCAGCGCGCGCAGCACCTTCCAGCCCGGGCGCGCTTCGCCCGGCGCCTTCGCGCCGGCCTGCACGCTCTGCGCAAGGCCGTCCACGTTGACCAAGGTGCCGTCGGTTTCCGGCAGCAGCGCGATCGGCAGGATCACGTTCGCCACTTCGCGCAGCGCGGGGCTGGCGAACGCGCTGAACGCCACCACCTGCTGCGCGCCGCGCAGCGCGGCCAGTGCCTGCGCGCCGTCGGCGAAGTCGTGCGGCGGCTCCACGCCGTACAGCACGTAGCCCTTGCGCGGCTGCGCCAGCATCGCCTGCGCGTCCAGCCCGCCGTTGCCCGGCACGGCGCCGATCTGGCCGAGGCCGATCGCGTTCGCGCCCACCGGCAGCTCGTCGTAGCCGGCGCCGGTGGCGCTGGCGACGAAGCGGGCGAGCGCGCGCAGCCACGAGGCCTCGGGATGAGTGGCGGCGGCTTCGCCCAGGATCACCACGGCCTTGCCGGCCTTCAGCGCGGCGATCGTGGCGTGGTCGCCCTGCCCGCTCGCGGCGCCGTTGATCGCCTCCGCCAGCGCGGCCGGCGCGGCGGCGCCTTCGGCCACCGCGGCGCGGGCGAGCGCGAGCAGCGCGCCGACCATGCCCTGCGGCGGCACGATGCTGGCGCCGGCCAGGTCGAAGTTGAAATCGAACGCGGCCGGGTTGACCGCGTAGACCTTTGCGCCGCGCTTGGTCGCCTGGTGCAGGCGATGGTTGAGCAGCGGCATCTCGCGGCGCAGGTCGGAGCCGACCAGCAGCGCGGCCTGCACCTGCTGCACTTCCTCCACCGGGGTGCCGAACATGCTGGCCACGGCGTGGTCGGCGAAGTCGAGCTGGCGCAGGCGGTGGTCGACGTGGGCGCTGCCCAGGCCGCGCGCGAGGCGCAGCAGCAGGTCGGCCTCCTCGTTGGTGGTGGCCGGGTGCAGCAGCATGCCCAGCTCGCTGCCCGGCACGCTCTTCAGCGCCTCGGCGGCGACGGACAGGGCATCTTCCCAGGTGGTCGGCTGCCAGCTGCCGTTGCGCTTCACTTCCGGCTGCCTGACGCGGTCGGCCGCGTACATGCCCTGGTGGCTGTAGCGGTCGCGGTCGGACAGCCAGCACTCGTTCACCGCCTCGTTGTCGCGCGGCACCGTGCGCAGCACCTCGCCGCGGCGGGTGTGCAGCCACAGGTTCGCGCCGAGCGCATCGTGGTAGGCGATCGAGGGCTTGGCGACCAGCTCCCAGGCACGCGCCTGGAATTGGAACGGCTTGTTGGTGAGCGCGCCCACCGGGCAGACGTCGATGATGTTGCCCGACAGCTCGCTCTCGACGTTCTTGCCGATGTAGGTGCCGATCACGTGGCGGTCGCCGCGGTCCATGTCGCCGAACTCGTAGGTGCCGGCGATCTCGCTGATGAAGCGCACGCAGCGCGTGCAGTGGATGCAGCGCGTCATCTCGGTGGCCACCAGCGGCCCGATGTTCTCGTCGGCCACGGTGCGCTTGCGCTCGGTGAAGCGCGACACGCTGCGGCCGTAGCCCAGCGCCAGGTCCTGCAGCTCGCACTCGCCGCCCTGGTCGCAGATCGGGCAGTCCAGCGGATGGTTGATCAGCAGGAACTCCATCACGTCGCGCTGCCAGTGCAGCGCCTTCTCCGAGCGCGTCTGCACCTTCATGCCTTCGGCCACCGGGGTGGCGCAGGCCGGCTGCGGCTTGGGCATCGGCCGGCCGCCCATCTCCACCTCGACCAGGCACTGGCGGCAGCTCGCCGCGATCGGCAGCTTGCGGTGGTAGCAGAAGCGCGGCACCGGGATGCCGGCCTTGTCGGTGGCCTCGATGATCATGGCGCCCTTGGGCACCTGGATCGGCTTGCCGTCGACCTCGATGTTGACGAGGTTCGGCGCGGTGTTCGGGGTCGGCTGGGCACTCATGCCGCGGCTCCAAGCTTGTCGTCGACCATGGAGCGGCCGTGCTCGACGTAGTATTCGAATTCGTTCCAGTACTGGCGCAGGAAGCCCTGCACCGGCCACGCCGCGGCTTCGCCGAACGCGCAGATGGTGTGGCCCTCGATCTGGCCGGCCACCGCCTTCAGGCGGTGCAGGTCGTCCGGCGTGCCCTTGCCCGCCACGATGCGGGTGAGCACGCGGTGCATCCAGCCGGTGCCCTCGCGGCAGGGCGTGCACTGGCCGCAGGATTCCATGTGGTAGAACTGGCTGATGCGCTCGCAGGCCTTGACCATGCAGGTGGTCTCGTCCATCACGATCACCGCGCCCGAGCCGAGGCCGGAGCCGGCCTTCTGGATCGCGTCGTAGTCCATGGTGAGGCCCATCATCACCTCGCCCGGCAGCACCGGCATCGAGGAGCCGCCCGGGATCACCGCCTTGATCCTGTGCCCGTTGCGCACGCCGCCGGCCATCGCCAGCAGTTCCGCGAACGGCGTGCCGAGGCGGATCTCGTAGTTGCCGGGCTTGTTGACGTGGCCGGAGACCGAGAAGATCTTCGGGCCGCCGTTGTTCGGCTTGCCGAGGTTGAGGAACCAGTCCGCGCCGTTGCGCAGGATCGCCGGCACCGAGGCGTAAGTCTCGGTGTTGTTGATCGTGGTGGGCTTGCCGTACAGGCCGAAGTTGGCCGGGAACGGCGGTTTGAAGCGCGGCCAGCCCTTCTTGCCTTCCAGCGACTCCATCAGCGCGGTTTCCTCGCCGCAGATGTAGGCGCCGGCGCCCAGCGCCGCGTAGATGTCCACGTCGATGCCGGTGCCCTGCACGTTTTTGCCCAGCAGGCCCGCCGCGTAGGCTTCCTTCAGCGCTTCCTCGAAGTGCTCGAACGGCTCGTGGTGGAACTCGCCGCGCAGGTAGTTGTAGGCCACGGTGGAGCCGGTGCAGTAGCAGGCGATCGCCAGGCCCTCGATCACCGCGTGCGGGTTGTAGCGCAGGATGTCGCGGTCCTTGGCCGTGCCCGGCTCGGATTCGTCCGAGTTGCACAGGATGTACTTCTGCATCGTGCCCTTCGGCATGAAGGACCACTTCAGGCCGGTGGGGAAGCCCGCACCGCCGCGGCCGCGCAGGCTGGACTTCTTGATCTCCTCGATCAGCGCCGCCGGATCGGGCTTCTCGGCGAGGATCTTGCGCCACGCCTTGTAACCGTCGACCTGCTCGTAGCTGGCCATCGCCCACGGCTTGTCGAAATGCAGCGTGGTGTAGACGACCTGGTGGGCCTGGGGTGCGGGTCCGACCGGACCGTGGGTGCTTGCCATCTCGCGCTTACTCCAGCCCGTCCAGAATCTGATCGAGTTTCTCGGTGGTGAGCCGCTCGTGGTAATGCCCGTTCACCGTCATCGCCGGCGCGTACACGCAGGCGGCGATGCACTCCTCTTCCTTCTTGAGGTACACGCGGCCGTCGGGCGTGCTCTCGCCGAGCTTGATGCCGAGCTTGTTCTCGCAGTGCTTCACCAGGTCCTCGGCGCCGTTCAGCCAGCACGAGATGTTGGTGCAGATCGCCACGTTGTTGCGGCCCACCGGCCTGGTTTCCAGCATCGAGTAGAAGCTGGCCACCTCGTAGGCCCAGATCGCGGGCAGGCCGAGGTACTTCGCCACCGCCGCGATCAGCTCGTCGGTGAGGAAGCCACCGTTCTGCTCCTGCGCGGCGAACAGCGCCTGGATCAGCGCCGAGCGCTTGCGGTCGGGCGGAAACTTGGTCAGCCAATGGTCGATGTGCTGGCGGGTGTGCCCGCTGAGCACGACCATCGGGTCGACGTTCTTGACCTGCTCGTAATGTCCGGTGGCTTTCATTCGTTGATCTCCGGGACTCGGGACTCGGGACTCGGGACCCGGCCAAAGCCGAGGCGAGCCAAACCGAGATCGAATCCACACGTATTGCTGACGGCGCGCATCTCGCCTCGCGGCGCCTTGCCGAGTCCCGAGTCCCGAGTCCCGAGTCCCGGCTTCACCGATCCACCTCGCCAAACACGAGGTCGTAGGTGCCGATCATCGCCACCACGTCGGGCAGCATGTGGCCGCTGACGATGGCGTCGATCGACGAAAGGTGGGCGAAGCCGGGCGCGCGCAGGTGCACGCGGAACGGCTTGTTGGCGCCGTCGGAGACGAGGTAGCAGCCGAACTCGCCCTTCGGCGCCTCGACCGCGCAGTAGGTCTCGCCGGCCGGCACGCCGTAGCCTTCGCTGAACAGCTTGAAGTGGTGGATGAGCTCTTCCATGCCCTCCTTCATCCGCTCACGCTTCGGCGGGGCGACCTTGTAGTTCTCCACCATCACCGGGCCGGGGTTGGCGCGCAGCCACTTCACGCACTGCTTGATGATGCGGTTGGCCTGGCGCATCTCCTCGACGCGCACGAGGTAGCGGTCGTAGCAGTCGCCGTTGACGCCGACCGGGATGTCGAAGTCCATCTCGGCGTACTTCGCGTAGGGCTGCTTCTTGCGCAGGTCCCAGGCGATGCCCGAGCCGCGGATCATCGCGCCGGTCATGCCCCAGGCCTGCGCCTGCTCCGGCGAGATCACGCCGATGCCCACCGTGCGCTGCTTCCAGATGCGGTTGGTGGTGAGCAGTTCCTCGTACTCGTCCACCTTCTTCGGGAAGTCGTCGGTGAAGGCGTCGAGGAAGTCCAGCATCGAGCCTTCGCGCCAGCTGTTCAGGCGCTTCAGGTCCTTGCCCTTGTGCCACGGCGACTCGCGGTACTGCGACATCTGCGCCGGCAGGTCGCGGTAGACGCCGCCCGGGCGGTAGTAGGTGGCGTGCATGCGCGCGCCCGACACCGCCTCGTAGACGTCCATCAGTTCCTCGCGCTCGCGGAACGCGTACAGGAACACCGCCATCGCGCCGAGGTCGAGCGCGTTCGAGCCGATCCACATCAGGTGGTTCAGGATGCGGGTGATCTCGTCGAACATGGTGCGGATGTACTGCGCGCGCTCCGGCGCCTCGATCCCCATCAGGGTCTCGATCGCGCGCACGTAGGCGTGCTCGTTGCACATCATCGACACGTAGTCGAGGCGGTCCATGTAGCCGATCGACTGGTTGAACGGCTTGGACTCGGCCAGCTTCTCGGTGCCGCGATGGAGCAGGCCGACGTGCGGGTCGGCGCGCACGATGGTTTCGCCGTCCATCTCCAGCACCAGGCGCAGCACGCCGTGCGCAGCGGGATGCTGCGGGCCGAAGTTCATCGTGTAGTTGCGGATTTCCTGCGCCATGTCAGTTCCTGCGCCAGTCGTCGGCGGCTTCGGCCTTGGCCTGTTCGAGGTCGGCGTCGTCGCGGATCACGCGCGGCACCAGCACGCGCGGCACCACGGAGGTGACCGGTTCGTACACCACGCGCTTCTGCTCGGCGTCGTAGCGCACCTCGACGTTGCCGATCAGCGGGAAATCCTTGCGGAACGGATGCCCCACGAAGCCGTAGTCGGTGAGGATGCGGCGCAGGTCCGGGTGGCCGTCGAAGACGATGCCGTAGAGGTCGAACGCCTCGCGCTCGAACCAGTTCGCGCCCGGCCAGATGCCGGTCACCGAGGGCACCAGCGGCAGGCTGTCGTCGGCGCAGAACACGCGCAGGCGCAGGCGCTGGTTGTGCTCGATCGAGAGCAGGTGGATCACCGCGGCGAAGCGGCGCGGCGGGCTGGCGCCGCGCGGACGGCCGGCCCAGTCGAAGCGGCCCGGCGCCTCGCCTTCCACGCCGCGCGAGAAGCCGGTGCTGGTGACGTCGGCGGTGTCCCATTCGACCTGGCCGTAACCGAGGTAGTCGATGCCGCACACGTCGATCAGCTCGCCGAAGCGGAAGCCCGGTTCGTCGCGCAGCGCGGCGGCCACCGCGAGCAGGTCGGCGGCGGCCAGCTCGGCGGTGGTCTCGTTGCGCACCACGCTGATCTTCAGCGTGTCGCCGAACCGCGCGGCGAGGCGCTCGGCCAGCGAGGTCTTTTGCATGTCGGTCATGGGCAACGTCTCAGGAACGCGCGATGGTGCAGGTGCGGCGGATCTTCTTCTGCAACTGCAGGATGCCGTGGACCAGCGCTTCGGCCGTCGGCGGGCAGCCGGGCACGTAGATGTCCACCGGCACGATGCGGTCGCAGCCGCGCACCACGGAATACGAGTAGTGGTAGTAGCCGCCGCCGTTCGCGCAGCTGCCCATCGAGATCACCCACTTCGGCTCGGGCATCTGGTCGTAGACCTTGCGCAGCGCGGGGGCCATCTTGTTGACCAGGGTGCCGGCCACGATCATCACGTCGCTCTGGCGCGGCGACGGGCGGAAGATCACGCCGTAGCGGTCGAGGTCGAGGCGCGCGGCGCCGGCGTGCATCATCTCCACCGCGCAGCAGGCGAGGCCGAAGGTCATCGGCCACATCGAGCCGGTGCGCGCCCAGTTCATCAGCGCGTCGACGCTGGTGGTGGCGAAGCCGCGCTGCACCACCGGGTTGTCGCCGGCCGGACGCAGGATGTCGTCCACCACGTCCAGCGGCTGCGGGTTGTGCATCACCCGGCTGACGGAATCGATCACTCCCATTCGAGCGCCCCCTTCTTCCACACGTAGGCGAAGCCGACCACCAGCAGCAGCAGGAACAGCGCCATCTCGATCAGCGCCACGATGCCGATCTGCTTGAACACCACCGCCCAGGGGAACAGGAAGGCGATTTCCAGATCGAAGATGATGAACAGGATCGCGAGCAGGTAGTAGCGCACGTCGAAGCGCGCGCGCGCATCCTCGAACGCCTCGAAGCCGCACTCGTAGGGCGAGAGCTTCTCCGCCTCGGGGCGCCGCGGGCCGGCGAGCATGCCGACCGCCAGCAACACGAGACCGAGGCCGGCGGCCACGGCGATGAACAACAGTACGGGCCAGTATTCGGCAATCACGATGCAAGCTACCTCCGCGCCATCGGGGCGCATCAGTGACCGTGGGGCGACGGTCCGGCAATTCGTTTCGGCAGGCCAGGAGGCCACGGCCTTGCGGCCACGCACGCCATCCCTTGGGTCGACATGCGCCCGACTCTCCACGATACGGGGGTCGTGAGCCGGCGCATTGTATCAGCGCATGCCGACACCACAACAGCTTGACGGGTGCCGGCAACGCAATAATGACGGCTGCGCGGCGCAGCCGCGGCGTCACATGGTGTGGGTGGGGCGCTCGGAATTGAGCACGCCGGCGAGCATGTTCTCGATGCGCTGGCGCGCCACCTCGGCATCCGGCGAATCGTTGAAGTGGATGCCGACGCCGGCGGTGCGGTTGCCCTGCGCGCCGGTCGGGCAGATCCATGCCACCTTGCCCACCACCGACAGGCGTTCGCTCTCGTCGGCCAGGCTCACCAGCAGCACCACCTCGTCGCCCAGCGCATAGGCCTGCGCGGTGGGCGCGAACAGGCCGCCGTTGCGCAGGAACGGCATGTAGGCGTTGTACAGCGAGGCGGCATCCTTGATCTTCAGCGAGATGATGCCCTGGCGGGCGGCGACGGGATTCATGTGGGCTCCTGGACCGCGCTCGGCAGCCGATGCGGCAGCCCCCATGCTAGCGAGCGCGGCGCGTCAGGCAAAGCATCTGCGCTCACACTTCGCGGCTCACACTTCGCGCCAGCCCCAGTGGTCGAAGATCCACAGCGAGGGCAGCGCCAGCGACAGCCGCACGAAGCAGGCATCGCCCGGCCGCGCCGCCGGCCAGTCCAGTTGCCAGCCGCCCTGCCCGTCGCGCCGCAGCGGCGCAGCATGCCAAGGCCATTGCTGCGCCTGGCCGGAGGTGCTGGCCGCGATCAGGCGCAGGCGCGGCCACAGCAGGGGCGAGGGACGCCACGGCAAGGCGCGGGTGGCGCCGAGCGGCGCCGGTTCGATGCGCGCATGCCGTTCGGGGCGTTCGGCCAGCGCACGCAGGCGCCCGCCGCTCAGCGCCAGCTGGCTGGCGCAGGCCGCCAGCGCGTGCCGCTTGGCCTCCTGCTGCGCGGGCGTGCCCGGTTGTTCGAGCGTCGGCAGGCCGTCGTCGCGGCCGTGGATCAGATAAGCGAGCAGGGTCGGCGCCAGTCCGCCGGCGGCCAGCGCCAGCCGCACCAGCACATGCGCCGCACCGTGGTCGGGATGGCGGTCGCCCAGCGCCGGCAGCGCGACCAGGTCGGGCGCGAACTCGCCCAGCGCCACCGCCAGCTCGGCCAGGCTCCCCTGCCCCGCTTGCAGCAGGCGATCGAGCACGCCCATGTCCGGCCAGCCGAGCGGCTGCAGGGCCGTGGCCGGCAAGCCCAGCCGCTGCAGCGCCTGTTGCGCTTCGGCGCGGCGGCGGCGGCCCCAGCGTTCGCGTGCGGCCGCGCCGATCGACCAGCGCCGCTCCAGCCAGCGCTGCGGCCAGGGGTTGTTGTCGCCGTCGGTGAGCAGCAGCACGCGCACCGTGCCGCCGGCCGCGCGCACGCGCTGGATCAGCAGGCCGTTCGCGATCGTCTCGTCGTCCGGATGCGGCGCCACCACCAGCAGCCGCGTCTGCGCGGATACGGCCAGCGGCGGCGCCATGTTCAACGCCACTGCGCCAAGAGTTCCAGCAACAACAGGTCGCCGCGCAAGGGGCCGCGCAAGGCGTCACGGGTGCGGTTGGCGGCGTCGTACCAGTGCGCCAGCGCCTCGCCGTCCAGCGTGCTGGCGAGTGGAGCCGAGCTCTGCGTCGACTGCGCGCGGCGCTCGTCGGCCGCCGCCTGCGCGGCGAACCACAGGCGCTGCGCCGGCTCGTCGTCCAGCCAGCGCTTCGCCATGTCCGTGACCTGCCCGCGCCCCGCCGCCAGCGCGCCGAGATCGCGGCGCACTTCGGCGCGGCGCTCCAGCGCGCCCTGCTGCGACCAGGCCAGCGCGAGGCCGGGATTGCCCAGCGCCGCCTCCAGCGCCGCCTGCGCCTGCGCCACGCCCTGCGCCTGCAGCCACGCCTGCGCTTCCGCGGGCGGCGGCACCGCGAACTCGATGCGCTGGCAGCGGCTACGGATGGTCTGCGGCAGGCGCCACGGCGCATCGGCCAAGAGGATCAGCAAGGTCTGCGCGGCGGGCTCCTCCAGCGTCTTCAGCAACGCATTCGCCGCCGCCGCGTTCATCGCGTCGGCGGGGTCGATCAGCGCCACCTGCCAGCCGCCAAACTGGCTGCTCATCGCCAGCCGCGCGGACAGCTCGCGGATCTGCTCGATCACGATCTCGGTGCGCGGCGTGCCGTCCTTGCGCAGGCCGAAGCTGAGCGTGGTGGTATCCGGGTGCGTGCCCGCGTCGAGCAGCAGGCAGCTGCGGCACTGGCCGCAGGCCTCGCCGTCCTGCGCGCGCTCGCACAGCAGGCCGCGCACGAAGCGCTGCGCGAACGCGCGCTTGCCCAGCCCCGCCGGGCCGCACAGCAGCAGCGCATGCGGCAGGGCATCGCGCTGCCGGCGCGCCTGCAGCCGCGCCCAATCCGCCGCGTGCCAGGGCATCGCGTTCATGCGCTCGCTCCGAACAGGTGCGCGGTGGCGGCCACCGCATCGCGCAGCACTGCCTCCGCGCTCTGGCTGGCGTCGATCACGCGGAAACGCTGCGGCTCGGCCGCGGCGCGCGCGCGATACGCGGCGCGCACGCGCTCGAAGAAACCGTCGGCCTCGACCTCGATGCGATCCGCCGCGCCGCGCCCCGCGGCGCGCGCACGGCCGGTGGCCACCGGCAGGTCGAGCAGCAGGGTGAGGTCGGGCACCAGGCCCGCGCAGGCCCACTGCTCGATGGCCGCGATGCGTTCGGCCGGCTGGCCGCGGCCGCCGCCCTGGTAGGCGTAGCTGGCGTCCACATAGCGGTCGCACAGCACCCAGCGGCCCGCCTCGAGCGCGGGCGCGATCGTCTCGCGCACCAGCTGCGCGCGCGAGGCGAACATCAGGAGCAGCTCGCTCTCGGCGCACAGGCCGCGCTGCGCGGGGTCGAGCACGATCGCGCGCACCGCCTCGCCCAGACCGGTGCCGCCCGGTTCGCGGGTCAGCAGCAGGCTCACGCCGCGGCTTTCCAGATGCGCGCGCAAGCCCGCCAGCAGCGTGCTCTTGCCCGCGCCCTCGCCGCCTTCCAGCGTGATGAAACGACCGCGCGCGCTCACTGGTTGCACCGCTTCAACTGGTAGCAGGCCACGTTGCGGTTCTGCTCGGCGAGTGTGTCGGCGAACACGTGGGTGCCGTCGCCGCGCGCCACGAAATACAGCGCGGTGCCGGGCGCGGGATGCAGCGCCGCGAGGATCGCCGGCTTGCCCGGCAGCGCGATCGGCGTGGGCGGCAGGCCGGGCCGGGTGTAGGTGTTGTACGGCGTGTCGGTAGTGAGGTCGGCCTTGTGGATCTTGCCCTGGTAGCTGTCGCCCATGCCGTAGATCACGCTGGGGTCGGTCTGCAGCAGCATGTGATTTTCCAATCGGCGCACGAACACGCCGGCGATCTTCGCGCGCTCGTCGGCGCGGCCGGTTTCCTTCTCCACGATGGAGGCGAGGATCAACGCATCGTAGGGCGTGGCCAGCGGCAGATCCTTGTCGCGCTCCGGCCACAGCGCGTCCAGCGTCTTCTGCATCGCCGCGTGCGCGCGACGCAGGAGGTCGAGGTCGCTGTCGCCCTTCACGTAGGCGTAGGTTTCGGGCAGGAAGCGGCCCTCCGGCTGCTCGCCCGGCGCGCCGAGCTTCTGCATGATCGCGGCATCGTCGAGGCCGGCGGTCGCGTGCTGGAGTTTCTCCGCCTTGCCCAGCGCCGCGAGCAGCTCGCGGAAGGTCCAGCCGTCGACGATGGTGAAATTGCGCTGCAGCACCTTGCCCGCCGCCATGTTCGCGAGCAGCTGGCGCGGCGTGATGCCGGGCGGCGTGGCGTATTCGCCCGCGTGCAGCCGGCCGGCCACGTGCATCTCGACCGCCAGCAGGCGCCAGTACAGCGGCGAGGCGGTGCTCAGCCGCTGCTCGCGCAGCTGGCGCACGATTTCCTTGAAGCTGCTGCCGCGGCCGATGTCGATGCTTTCGCCCGGCGCGGCGACATGCAGCGGCGCGGTGCTGAAATGGCTGTAGTCGCGCCAGCCCCACACCGCGAGGCCGATCAGCGCCAGCAGCACCGCCAGGATCGAGTTGCGCCAGGTCTTGCGGGTCATGCCGTCTCCACCGAAAAGCCCAATCCGCGCCAATGCGCCTGCATCGCGCGGGCCACCGGGCCGGGGGCGAACACCCTATCCCCCACGGCCCGAACCGGCAGGATGCCGCGAACGCTGGAGCTTAGGAAGAGCTCGGCGGCGGCGAGGCACTCGGCCAGCGGCAGCGCGCGCACCTCGACCCGCGGCAAGGTTTCGAGCAACTCCGCGCGCAGCACGCCGGCCACGCCGCAGCGGTCCACGGCGGGCGTCACCGGCACGCCATCGATTACCGCGAACAGGTTCGCCGCGGTGGCCGAGATCGCGTTGCCGCGCGCATCGCACAACAGGCCCTCGGCGATCGCCGGATCGTCCCACTCGGCGCGCGCCAGCACCTGCTCCAATCGGTTGAGGTGCTTGATGCCGGCGAGCAGCGGCTGCTCGGCGAGACGTATCGTGCACGGATGCAGGCGCACGCCGTCGCGGTACGGCGCCGCCTCCAGCGCCGGCATGGGGAATGCCGCCACGATGCGCGTGGGACGCGGCGCCACCGGCATCGCATAGCCGCGCGTGCCACTGCCGCGAGTGAGCGTGATGCGCAGCACGGCCTGCGCCATGCCTTGCGTGGCGATCTGTGCTTCGCGCCGCAGCAGGTCTGGGTCGGGCGCAGGCAGGCGCAGGCGTTCGCAGCCCGCGGCGAGGCGCTGCATATGGCGCGGCCACAGCGGCGCAGCCTCGCCCACGAAGCGGATCGTCTCGAACAGGCCGTCGCCGTAGAGCAGGCCACGGTCGCTGGCGGGCACGCGGTCGCCCGGCTTGCCGTCGACCAGGATCATGCGTCCGCCCCCAGCGCGCGCAGCAGGCCGCGCGCCTTGGCGCGGGTTTCGTCCAGCTCCTTCTCCGCCACCGAATCGGCCACGATGCCGGCACCGGCGCGCAGGCTCACCGTGTCGCCGGCCAGCGTGAGCGTGCGGATCAGGATGTTGAGGTCCATGTCGCCGTTGCGATCCAGATAGCCCAGCGCGCCGGTGTAGGCGCCGCGCGGCGCATCCTCCAGCGCGGCGATGATCTCCATGCAGCGCACCTTGGGGCAGCCGGTGATGGTGCCGCCGGGGAACACCGCGGCGATCACCTGCCCCGGCGTCACGCCCGCGCGCAGGCGGCCGCGCACGTTGGAGACGATGTGGTGCACGTGGGCGTAGCTCTCCACCGTCATCAGCTCGTCCACCTCGACCGTGCCGGGCGCGCAGACGCGGCCGAGGTCGTTGCGTTCGAGGTCGATCAGCATCACGTGCTCGGCGCGTTCCTTGGGATGCGCGGCGAGCTCGCGGATGCGCGCCACGTCGTCGTCGCCCGCGGTGCGTGGGCGCGTGCCGGCGATCGGGCGGGTCTGCGCCACGCCGTCGCGCACTTCCACCAGGCGCTCCGGCGAGGAGCTGGCGATCGCCCAGCCCGGCTGCTGCAGCAGGCCCGCGAACGGTGCGGGGTTGGCGCGACGCAGGGCGGCGTGCAGCGCGGCCGGCGCCGGCGGATCGGCGTAGCGCGCACGCCACGCGCGCGACAGGTTCACCTGGAAGATGTCGCCCGCGTGCAGGTGCTCGTGGATGCGCGCCACGCCGTCGAGGAATTGCTTCGGCTCATCCTCTTCCAACCGCAGTGGCGTCGGCAACGCGGGAATCGCGGGCGTCGCCGCGAAATCGGCCTCCAGCGCATCGAGCAGGTGCTCGCTGCCCGCCTCGGCCACCAGCACGGTACGGTCGCGCGCATGGTCGACGATGGCCGCCGCCGGGCAGCGCAGGGCCAGCGCCACCGGCAGCGTGGCGTCGGCGCGCAGGCGCAGCTTCGGTTCGATCTCGCCCGCCAGCTCGTAGCCCAGGAGCAGCGCCCAGCCGCCGTGGAACGGCAGGCCGTCGTCTTCGCGCGACTGGTGCTCGGCCTGCCAGGCGGCATCCAGCGCATCGAGAAAGCGCGTACCGACCGCTTCGCCCGCGGCGTTGCGCACGCGGCCGTCGGCGGCGAGCGTCAGGCTGTCGCGCGGGAAGGCAAACAACAGGTCGAAGCGCGCCTGCGGCGTGCCATGCAGCACGCTCTGCAGCAGGCAGGGATAGCGCTGCGGAAACGCGGCGGCCGGCGCGAGCAGATCGCGCCGGCCGCCCAATACACGGCGACGGACGCAGGTCACACGCGGCGGAAAACCAGCGTGCCGTTGGTGCCGCCGAAGCCGAAGGAGTTGGAGATCGCCACGTCCAGCTTGGCCTCGCGCGCGCTGTGCGCCACGAAGTCGAGGTCGCAGCCCTCGCCCGGCTCGTCGAGGTTGATCGTGGGCGGCAGCACCTGGTCGCGCAGCGCGAGGATCGAGAAGATCGCCTCCACGCCGCCGGCCGCGCCGAGCAGGTGGCCGGTGATCGACTTGGTGGAGCTCATCGCGAGCTTGTAGGCGTGGTCGCCGAACACGCGCTTGGCGGCCAGCACTTCGCCCAGGTCGCCCAGCGGCGTGGAGGTGCCGTGCGCGTTGATGTACTGCACCTCGGTCGGGTTGACGCCGCCGTCGTGCAGCGCGTTCTCCATGCAGCGCGCCGCGCCCTCGCCGCCCTCGCTGGGCGCGGTGATGTGGTAGGCGTCGCCGCTCATGCCGTAGCCGGTGAGCTCGGCGTAGATGCGCGCGCCGCGCGCCCTGGCGTGTTCGTATTCCTCCAGCACCAGCACGCCGGCGCCGTCGGAAAGCACGAAGCCGTCGCGGTCCTTGTCCCACGGGCGGCTGGCCTTGGCCGGCTCGTCGTTGCGGGTGGACATGGCCTTGGCCGAACAGAAGCCCGCCATCGCGGTGCCGGTGGTGGCGAACTCGGCGCCGCCGGCCACCATCGCGTCGGCGTCGCCGTACTGGATCATGCGCGCGGCCAGGCCGATGTTGTGGGTGGCGGTGGCGCAGGCGGTGACGCAGGCGATGTTCGGGCCCTTCAGGCCGAACATGATCGACAGGTAGCCCGAGACCATGTTGATGATCGAGCTGGGCACGAAGAACGGCGAGACGCGGCGCGGGCCCTTCTCGTGCAGCTCGATCGAGGTGTCCTCGATGGTGTTCAGGCCGCCGATGCCGGCGCCCACCGCCGCGCCGATGCGCGGCGCGTTCGCCTCGGTGATCTCCAGCCCGGAATCGCGCAGGGCCTGGGTGCCCGCGGCGATGCCGTACTGGATGAAGTGGTCCATCTTCTTGACGTCTTTCGGCGACACCCAGTCGGTGGGGTTGAAATCCTTCACCTGGCCGGCGATGCGGGTGGCGTAGTTGCTGGCATCGAAGTGCGTGACCGCGCCGATGCCGCTGACGCCCTTGAGGATGTTGCCCCAGGCGCTGGACAGATCGTTGCCGACCGGCGAGACGATGCCCATGCCGGTGACTACCACGCGTCGCTTGCTCATGCTGTTGTTCCTTCGGGTTCCGGGGAGCGCCGGCCCGCGGCCGTCTCCCGCAATTCGCGGATGTCCGCCGCATACCATACGGGTTCGGACGTGGCAGATTGCAGAAACGAAAACTGCGCCGTGTCGGCGCAGCTTCCGGTGTCGCTACGTAGGCAGCGCGGCTGCGCCGTCCTGCCGACGATCGGTCATTCCTTGGTGTGGGCCTTGATGTAGTCCACGGCCTGCTGCACGGTGGTGATCTTCTCGGCGTCCTCGTCCGGGATTTCGGTCTCGAACTCTTCCTCGAGGGCCATCACCAGCTCGACGGTGTCGAGCGAGTCGGCGCCCAGGTCGTCCACGAACGAGGCATTTGCGGTGACTTCGTCTTCCTTCACGCCCAGCTGCTCGACGACGATCTTCTTGACGCGCTCTTCGATGGTGCTCATGTTGCAAAACCTCCACGGAGAAAGGGTTGTACGCCGGCTCGCGGCCGACAAAGACCGGCGGATTGTAGTGGCGAAACCGCGAGGCCGCCACGCACCCGCCGTGGATGCTGCGAAGCCGGCATCGCATGCCGACGCGAAAACGCGATTGTCGCCGAAAATGCGGCCATGCGCGACAGTTTTGTCATGCGCGGCCGTATGGAAACGGCGGCGTTTGAAACTGCCGCGCGGCGGCTGCGGCGCCTCAGGGCATGTACATGCCGCCGTTGACGTGCAGCGTCTCGCCGGTGATGTAGCTCGCCGCCGGCGAGGCGAGGAAGCCCACCGCCTTGGCGATGTCGCCGGCCTCGCCGAGGCGGCCCAGCGCGATCTGGCCGAGCAGGCCTTGCTTCGCCGATTCGGGCAACGCGCGGGTCATGTCGGTGTCGATGAAGCCCGGCGCCACCACGTTCACGGTGATGCCGCGCGAACCGATCTCGCGCGCGAGGCTCTTGGAGAACGCGATGATGCCGGCCTTCGCCGCCGCGTAGTTCGACTGGCCGGGATTGCCGGTCAAGCCGATCACCGAGGCGATCGAGATGATGCGGCCCTTGCGCGCCTTCATCATGCCGCGCATCACCGCCTTGGAGGTGCGGAACACCGAGCTCAGGTTGGTGTCGAGGATCGCCTGCCAGTCCGCCTCGGGCATGCGCATCAACAGCTGGTCGCGGGTGATGCCCGCGTTGTTGACCAGGATGCTCACCGCGCCGAATTCCTTGGCGATGCCGTCGATCAGCGCGTCCACCGCGGCGGCGTCGGTCACGTCCAGCACGCGGCCGTGGCCGCCGTGCGCGGCCAGCCGCTCGCCGATCGCGGCCGCGCCGTTCTCGCTGGTGGCGGTGCCGATCACGGTGGCGCCCATCGCCGCCAGTTCGTCCGCGATCGCCGCGCCGATGCCGCGGCTGGCGCCGGTCACCAGCGCGATTTCGCCCGTCAAAGTCTTGTCCATCGCCGTGTTCCGTGAGGATTCAAGCCGCGAACCTTACACGGAAACGGCACCGCGCTCCACGCTATCGACAGCAGGCGGAGCCGGCGCCGGCGTACTCGTCGTGGCGCCGCCACCACGGGCCGGCCGCCTCGTTGCGCCCCAGCGGCGCGCGATCCAGCCACTGGTACATGCCCCACAGCGCATCCAGCCCGCGCGCATAGGTGGAGTACGCGTGGTACACGACGCCATCCTCGAGCGCGAAGGCGCTCATGCCTGGCCGTTCGCGGATGTAGGTGAACGGGTCGGTGCCGCACATCCGTGCGAACTGCGAAACCGGATGCTCGCCGCCGAATCGCGTGCTCGGGCCATCCGGCGTCTGCGGGTTCGGCGCGGCGGCCTCGCGCCGATAGTTGTATTCCGCGCCGCCTTCGCGCTGCTGCGCTTCGGTGATGCCCACCGCGAAATCGAGATTGAAGTCGCTGCCGAACGAGGACGCCCACGGAAATGTCCAGCCCATCCGCTGCCGGTACGCCTGCAGCTTCGCCAGCGGCGCGCGCGATATCGCGGTGAACGCCACGTCGTGGTTTTCCAGGTGCGCGACGATGCCGTTGAAGCCGTCGGCGATCGACGAGCAGGACGGGCAGCCCGCCGTGTAGTCGGGGCCGAACATGAAGTGGTAGACCAGCAGCTGCGAGCGGCCCTTGAACAGCTCCGCCAGCGTGGCGACGCCGGCGTCGGTGTCGAAGCGATAGTCCTTGCCCACGCGCACCCACGGCAGCGCCCGCCGTTGGCGCGCCAGTTCGTCGCTGCGCCGGGTCAGCGCCTTCTCCTCGCGCAACAGTTCGAGGCGCGCCCGGAGCCATTCCTCGCGCGATGCGAGCCGGTGCCCGCGCACCGTGTCGTTGGATTTGTCATTCATGGCTTGCCTCCCGCCTTGTTCGGCTGCAAATCGATGTTCGGCGCCGGCCTTCCGGTCGCGCGTGCGGCATCACCGCGACGGTGGCGACGCCACTTCGTGGCCAGCAGGGTCGCCACGCCGCCGGCCGAGCCGGTGCCGGCCAGCACGGCCGCCGCGACACTCATGCAGATCGGGCACATGGCTCAGCCCTCCCCTGACAACCGCGTCACCAGCGTGTCGAGGAAGAACGTCCAGCCCTCGGTGTGATCCATCGCCGCCCGCTCGTCGGGCAGTCCTTCGTGGGTCAGGCGCAATTCGGTCTGCTTGCCGCGCGGCGTGAACTCCAGCGTGACCACCGATTCCTTGCCCTGCGTGTGCTCGCTGACCCAGGTGAATTCGAGCAGGCGCGGACTTTCCACGCACAGGTAGCGGCCGTAGTGCGGGCGGATCCCGCCCGAGTGCAGCATGCCGAGATAGAACAGGCCGTTCGGGCGCGGATCGGCGACCACGTCGCCGCCCTCCGCCAACCAGGCCTTCAGGCTGGCCGGATCGGTCCACGCGCGGAACACCCGCTCGGGCGAGGCGTCGTAGCTGCGCGGGATCTCCAGCCGAAACGAACCCATGGCGCTTTCATTGCGACCCTTCATCGTCGTTCTCCTGCTGCTGGTCGAGGAACCTGCCCAGCGCGTCGAGGCGCTGGTTCCAGAAGCGTTCGTACTGCGAAGTCCATTTGGCGACTTCGCGCAGCGGCGCGGCGCGCAGGCGCAGGTAGTGCTCGCGGCCCTCGCGGCGGCGGCGTACCAGGCCCGCGCCCTCCAGCACCTTGACGTGCTTGGACACCGCGTTGAGCGACATCGCGAACGGCTGCGCGAGATCGGTCACGCGCAACTCGCCGCGGGTCAGCCGCGCCACGATGCGGCGGCGGGTGGGATCGGCGAGCGCGGCGAAGGCGAGATCGAGGTTCGACATGGCGTCATTCATTCAACCTTTTGGTTGAATAATACGCTGATGAAAAGGCGCGTCAAGCGCGCCCTTTCATGCGGTACTTCGCGCTCAGCCGCGCCAGTCGGCCAACGCGGCGTCGAACTCGGCCGGCGTGCCGAGCGCGCGCGCTTCCAGCGACTTGTCGATGCGCTTGGCGAGGCCGGCCAGCACCTTGCCCGGGCCGCATTCGGCGAGGCGCGTGGCGCCGCCGGCGGCGAGCTGCTGCACGCACTGCGTCCAGCGCACCGGCAGGTAGAGCTGGCGCTGCAGCGCGCCGCGGATTTCGTCCAGCGTGCCGTAGCTCTTCGCCTCGGCGTTCTGGATCACCGGGATCGCGGGCGATTGCCATGCGAGCGCGGCCATGCGCTCGCCCAGCTTGTCCGCCGCCTCGCGCATCAGCATGCAGTGCGAAGGCACCGACACGGCGAGCTTGATGGCCTTCTTTACGCCCAATTCGGCGAGCTTCGCCAGCGCGCGATCCACCGCCTCGGCGTTGCCCGCGATCACCAGCTGGCCCGGCGAGTTGTAGTTGGCCGGCGCCACCACCTGGCCTTGCGCAACGTCCTCGCAGACCTGCGCGATCTGCGCGTCGTCGCCACCCAGGATCGCCGCCATCGCACCCACGCCCGCCGGCACCGCCGCCTGCATCAGGCGGCCGCGTTCGGCCACCAGCGCCGCCGCGTCGTGCAGCGACAGCGCGCCGGCGCAGACCAGCGCGCTGTATTCGCCGAGGCTGTGGCCGGCGAGCTGCGCCGGCTGCGCGCCGCCCAGCTTCCGCCACACGCGCCACACGGCCACGCTGGCCGCGAGCAGCGCGGGTTGGGTGTGCTCGGTGCGGTTGAGCTGCTCTTCCGGCCCCTGCTGGCTGAGCGCCCACAGGTCGACGCCGGCGCCTTGCGAGGCTTCGTCGAACGTCGCCTTGACCTCGGCGTGGGCCGCGGCCAGCTCGGCCAGCATGCCGACCGACTGCGAACCCTGGCCGGGGAAGACGAAGGCGAGGTTGGAATGGGTGGTGGTCATCAAATCTTCTCCATCTCAAAAGCGAAAAGCTTCCCCCTCACCCCAACCCTCTCCCCCGGCGCAGCCGGGGGAGAGGGAGTTCGGCGGCACGGCTTTTCCGAGTCCCGAGTCCCGAGTCCCGAGTCCCGAGTCCCGAGTCCCGGCCTTTAGAACCGCAACAACGCCGAGGCCCAAGTGAAGCCGCCGCCAAAGGCTTCCAGCAGCAGGTTCTGGCCGCGTTGCACCTTGCCCGAGCGCACGGCGTAGTCGAGCGCCAGCGGCACCGAGCCGGAGGAGGTGTTGGCGTGCTGGTCGACGGTGACGATCACGCGCTCCATCGGCATCGCCAGCCGCTTCGCGGTGGCCTCGATGATGCGCAGGTTGGCCTGGTGCGGGATCAGCCAGTCGATGTCCGATTCGTGCATGCCGGCGGCCTGCAGGGTCTCGTCGACCAGCGCGTCGAGCGTCTTCACCGCGACCTTGAACACCTCGCGGCCGGCCATGCGGATGCGCACGCCGTGGTTGGGCTCGTCCTTGAAACCCGTCGACACGCCGACCGGGTTCCACAGCAGCTCCTTGTAGCCGCCGTCGGCGTGCAGGCAGGTGGCGTGGATGCCCGGTTCGCTGGAGGCTTCCAGCACCACCGCGCCGGCGCCGTCGCCGAACAGCACGCAGGTTTCGCGCTCGTTCCAGTCGATCATGCGGGTCAGCGTCTCGGCGCCGATCACCAGCACCTTCTTCGACTGGCCGCTCTTGACGAACTTGTCGGCGATGCCGAGTGCGTACATGAAGCCCGAGCAGGCGGCGTTGACGTCGAACGCGGCGCAGCCGTTCGCGCCCAGGCGCGCCTGCACCAGGCAGGCGGTGGACGGGAAGATGATGTCGGGCGTGGTGGTGCCCAGCACGATCAGGTCCAGCTCGGCGGCCTTCACCCCGGCCGCCTCCAGCGCGCGCTGCGCGGCGAGGAAGGCCAGGTCGCCGGTGGTCTGGCCGTCGGCGGCGATGTGGCGCTGGCGGATGCCGGTGCGGGTGCGGATCCATTCGTCGCTGGTGTCGACGATCTTCTCCAGATCGGCGTTGCTGACCACGCGCTCGGGCAGCGCGCTGCCGGTGGCGATGATGCGGGAGTAGATCGGGGCCATGCCGTCGTCCGTCAAACGTAAACCGTGAATTGAACGCCCTGGACGGTGCATGCGCAAGCGTCGGGTGCCCCGGAACGCGAAACGGCGCGTTGCCGCGCCGTTTCATGCGATCGTGCGTGCGGACTTCCGGGGAAGTCCGTCGACGCGATCAGTCCTCGACCGTCACCGCACCCTTGGTGTCGACGACCTTCTTGCCGCGGTAGTAGCCGTCGGCGGTGACGTGGTGGCGCAGGTGCACCTCGCCGCTGGTCGGGTCGGTGGACAGCTGCACGGTCTTCAGCTTGTCGTGGGCGCGACGCATGCCGCGGGTGGACGGGGTACGGCGGCTCTTGGCAACGGCCATGGTTTTCTCCAACTGAACCTGGGGTTCGGTAGCTACATGATCGGGGCAACCGCCCCGACCGGGTTATTTCTTCAATTCGCGCAACACCGCGAACGGGTTGTTCTCTCGTTCCGCCTCGTCGCCCTGCCCGGCCGCTTCGGCAACCTCGGCGGGCAGGCTGCTTGCCGGATTCACCGGCACCAGCGGCAAGGCCAGCAGCAGCTCGTCCTCGATCACGTCCGCCGGGTTCAGGCGACCGTCCTCGGCCACCAGCAGCGGTTCGCAACCGGGCGGCAAGCCCGCCTCGTCGCGCTCCCGCCGGATCAGGCCGAGCCGGTTGTCCACCGTCACCGGCAGCACGAACGGCTCCAGGCTGCGCTGGCAGATCATCGTCAGCGGCGCCTGCGCATGGACATCCACATAGTCCGTGCCCAGCTCGTCGCGGCCGAAATCCAGCCGGAAGCTCACCGCACCCTCGCTGCCCGCCAGTGCGCCGCACAGGCGCGCAAGCTGGGCCACGGGTATCGATCCCTCGAACGAACGCCGCGCCGAAACCATGCGCCAGGCGTCCACTGACTCTGGCAACGTCACGGACATAGCCGGCGAATGGTAAGTTCGCGAACGGCCGAAGTCAACCGACGGATCAAGCGCTTGCACGATCCGCACAATGCCGGACGTCGGTGCATTTTGCCTGATCCGCCCTGCTTGCGGCAGACTGCAGCACCCTTTTCGCGAGCCTGCCGCGTGAACCTGACCCTGACGCTCGGCGTGCTCGCCCTGCTCGTGCTGATCGCCGCCGCGGGCTGGGCGCTCTCCTCGCGCCGCTGGCAGAACCGGCGCGCCGCCGCCCTGCAGCAGCTGCTCGACCTCGCCGACCGGCTGGAAGCGGACCTGAAAAGCTGCCGCGCCGGCCTGCAGCAGGCGCATGCGGTGATGGCGCTCAACCCCGACCTGCCCGGCGCCAGCGAGCAGGACGCCCGCCACGCGGTCGACGCCGGCCTGCAGGCGCTGCTGCGCCAGCGCATCTGGATCCGCGACCGCGCCGCCCGCGCCAGCCAGCGCGAACTGGAGGAAACCGCCGCCGCGATGCGCGCCAGCCGCGACCGCCTGCAACCGCTGCTGCAGGCGCTCTCCGCCGCCCAGCGCGAGCTGGACAGCGCGATGCGCGAACACATCCACCGCGACGCCGAATGAACGCCGTCCCGCCCCGCATCGTGCTGGCCTCCACCTCGCGCTACCGCGCCGAACTGCTGCGCCGGCTGCTGCCGGACTTCGAGCAACGCGCGCCCGGCACCGACGAGGCGCCCCTGCCCGGCGAGGAGCCGGATGCGCGCGCGGCGCGGCTCGCCGTCGCCAAGGCCGTCGCGGCCGCCGAAGGTCTTGGCAATGCGCTGGTGATCGGCTCCGACCAGGTCGCCGAACTGGACGGCCGCGTGCTGGACAAGCCCGGCAGCGCCGCGAACGCCCACGCCCAGCTCGCCGCCAGCTCCGGCCGCACGGTGCATTTCCACACCGCGCTGTGCCTGCTCGACACACGCAACGGCCGCCGGCAGGTGCACGTCGATCGCACCCGCGTGCATTTCCGCGCACTGGACGCCGCGGAGATCGAACGCTATGTCGAACGCGAACAGCCGCTGGACTGCGCCGGCAGCTTCAAGTGCGAGGGCCTGGGCATCAGCCTGTTCGAGCGCATCGACAGCGAGGACCCCAGCGCACTGATCGGCCTGCCGCTGATCGCGCTGGCCAGGCTGCTGCGCGCGGCGGGCGTGGCCGTGCCGTAGCGGTGACAGCCCGCGCAGCCAGCCGCTACCCTGCGCGGACGGCTGGCCCGGCGCACCGGCAGCCGCTTGCCGACCACTGCCGCGAGCCCGATCCGCCATGAGCCAACCCCTGCCCGCCACGCCACCCGCCGACGAACTGCGCCAGCGCCTCGCCGCCGCCGAGGCGCAGCTCAACCGCGTGGTGCTGGGCAAGGCGCGCCAGGTGAAGCTGGCGCTGGCCTGCCTGATCGCCGGCGGCCATCTCTTGCTGGAAGACGTGCCCGGCGTGGGCAAGACCACGCTGGCGCACGCGCTGGCCGCCAGCTTCGCGCTGGAGTTCCAGCGCGTGCAGTTCACCAGCGACCTGCTGCCCTCGGACATCCTCGGGGTCAGCGTGTACGAGCGCGAAACCGGCCAGTTCCGCTTCCATCCCGGCCCGATCTTCGGCGGCCTGCTGCTCGCCGACGAGATCAACCGCGCCACGCCGAAGACGCAGAGCGCGCTGCTGGAAGCGATGGCCGAGGGCCAGGTCACCGTGGACGGCCAGACCCATGCGCTGCCGCAGCCGTTCTTCGTGGTCGCCACGCAGAACCCGCTGGACCTGGCCGGCACCTTCCCGCTACCCGATTCGCAGCTCGACCGCTTCATGCTGCGGCTGTCGCTGGACTATCCCGACCCCGCCGCCGAACGCGAGCTGCTCACCGGCGTCGACCGCCACGACCTGCTCGGCCGGCTGATGCCGCAGCTGGACGGCGCCGCCCTGCTCGCGCTGCGCCGGCAGGCGCAGGCGATCACCGCCAGCCCCGCCCTGCTCGACTACCTGCAGGCGCTGCTCGCCGCCAGCCGCCGGCACGCCGAGATCCGCACCGGGCTGTCGCCGCGCGCCGGCCTCTCGCTGCTCGCCGCGGCGCGTGCCTGGGCGCTGCTGCACGGCCGCGCCTACGTGCTGCCGGAAGACCTGCAGGTCATGTTCGTGCCGCTGGCCGCGCACCGGCTGGTGGCCGCGCGCGGCACCAGCGGCGAGGCGCTGGCGCGCCAGCTGCTCGCCGAGGTGGCGGTGGACTGATGCACGGCCCGTTGCAAGGGCTGCAGCGCTGGGCCGAACGCCGCCTGCCCGCGCTCACCCGCCTGCGCCAACCCGAGCCGCTGCCGATCGAGTTGAACCGGCGCCGCATCTACATCGTGCCCACCGCATTCGGCCTGGGCTTCGGCGTGCTGCTGCTGGTGATGCTGGTCGGCGCGCTGAACTACGCGAACAACGCCGCGCTGCTGCTGACCTGCCTGCTCGGCGCCGCCGCCGCGGCGAGCATGCTGGTCGCGTTCCGCACGCTGGACGGCCTCGTACTGCGCGGCATCCGCGCCGGCCACGCCCTCGCCGGCGAACCGCTGGAACTGGTGCTGGACTTCGCCGCACCGCGCCCGCGCGAAGCCGTGCGCCTGGACTGCGCAGGCACGACCCAGGCCTTCGCGCTGCAAGGCACGGCCGAGCTGCGCCTGCGGCTGGCCACCACCCGGCGCGGCTGGCTGGCGCTGCCGCGGCTGCGGATCTGGAGCAGCTGGCCGCTGGGCCTGTTCCGCGCCTGGAGCTGGCTGCATCCGCAGCAGTCCGTGCTGGTCTGGCCGCGGCCGGAATCCGCCGGCCCGCCGCCGACCCAGCCGGCCGACGGACGCGAACGCCTGCGCCCGCAGGTCGGCGAGGAACTGGCCGCGTTGCGCGACTACCGCCGCGGCGACGCGCCCCGGCACATCGCGTGGAAGGCCAGCGCGCGCCACCACGACCTGCTGATGAAGGATTTCGACCGCCCCGAACCGCGCGCCACCTGGCATCTGGACTGGAACGCCCTGCGCGCGCTCGACCGCGAGGCGCGCATCGCCCGGCTGGCGCGTTGGCTGGGCGAGGCGGAAGCGCAGGGCCGCCGCTACAGCCTGCACTTGCCGAACGAACGCATCGAGCCCGGCAGCGGCCCGGCCCACTACGCGCGCTGCATGAGCGCGCTGGCGGTGCTGCCGTGACCCACCCCGCCGCCACACCGCTGGATGCGCGCAGCTTCGACCTGATCGCGCTCGGCCTCGCCGCCGTGCTGGCGCTGCACGCGCCGCACCTGCCGTGGTGGCTGAGCGCGGTGCTCGCGCCGATCCTCGGCCTGCGCTGGTGGCAGCGCCGCCACCGCCAGGCACGCACGCCGGCGTGGCTGAAGCTGCCACTGCTGGCCGCCCTGCTGCTGGCCATCGTGAGCTGGTACGGCAACCTGTTCGGCCAGGAGCCCGGTGCCGCGCTGGCGGTGGGCCTGCTGGTGCTGAAGCTGCTGGAAACCGAGACCGTGCGCGACGCCCGCGTCGGCATGGGCTTCGCCTGCTTCACCCTGATGGCCGCGCTGCTGTTCGACCAGAGCCTCGTCGCCACCGGCACGGTGGCGCTGGGCCTGCTGCCGCCGCTGGCCGCCTTGCGCGCACTGGAGCCGGGCCGGCGGATGCCGCCCGCGCTGTGGCGCGAACTGCTGCCCGGCCTCGGCCTGCTCGCGGCCGCGCTGCCGCTGGCGGTGCTGGCCTTCCTGTTGCTGCCGCGGCTGAATTCGCCGCTGTGGGGCGCGCCGAACGCCGGCGAGCAGCGCAGCGGCCTCAGCGACCGCATGACGCCGGCCGGCTTCACCCAATTGCTGATCGACGACAGCCCCGCGCTGCGGGTGAGCTTCGACGGCCCGCCGCCACCGCCCGGCCAGCGCTACTTCCGCGCCTACGTGATGGGCCATTACGACGGCACCAGTTGGACCTACCGCGACGCGGCCAACCAGCCGCCCGCCGCGCTCGAAGTCGCGCAAACGCTCCGCTACCACGTCAGCCTCGAACCGACCCGGCAGCGCGTGCTGCCCACGCTGGACGTGCCGCTGGCCGCGCCGGCCGACGCGAGCCTGCGCCGCGACCGCGAGGTGATCGCCGACAAGCCGGTGGACAGCCTGCGCGAGTACACGCTGGATTCCGCCACCCGCTACCGGCTGGAGCCGCAGCTCGGCCGCCGCCGCGCGCGCTGGCTGCAGCTGCCCGCCGGCTACAACCCGCGCACGCTGGCGCTGGGCCAGTCGTGGCGCCAGCGCCACGGCGGCGACGACGCGGCCATCGTGCAGGCCGCGCTCGCGCTGTTCCACGACGGCGGCTTCCGCTACACGCTGGCGCCCGCGCCGCTGGGCCGCGATGCGATGGACGATTTCCTGTTCGACACCCACGAGGGTTTCTGCGAGCACTACGCCTCCGCCTTCACCGTGCTGATGCGTGCCGCCGGCATCCCCGCCCGCGTGGTCACCGGCTACCAGGGCGGCTACTGGAATGCGCTGGGCCGGTATCTCCTGGTGCGCAACGCCGACGCCCACGCCTGGAGCGAGGTGTGGCTGGCCGGGCGCGGCTGGGTGCGCGTCGATCCCACCGCCGTGGTGCGCCCGCAGCGCATCAGCCAGGGCGCGGCCGCCGCCGTGCCCGGCCAGCTGCCGTGGTACCAGAGCGGCTGGCTGCAGTCGCTGCGCAACCGCTGGGACATCGTCAACCGCTGGTGGAACCTGGGCGTTAATGGCTTCGACGCGCTGCGCCAGCGCGGCCTGCTGAAGCCGTTCGGCATCCGCGACACGGACCCCGCCACGCTGGCGCTGCTGCTGGCCATCGCCTGCGTGCTGGCGATGGCCGCCGGGCTGGCGTGGGTGTGGCGGCGACGCGAACCGGAGGACGCCGCGCGCGCCGCGCTGCGCCGCCTGGAGCGCAAGCTGGCGCGGCTGGGCGTGGCGCGGCAGGCCGGCGAGGGACCGCGGGACTACCTGCAACGCGCCGCCCATGCGCTGCCGGCGCAACACGACGAGCTGATCGAACTGATGCACCGCTACCTCGAACTGCGCTATGCCCAGCCTGAACCGACGACCGCATCCCTGCGCGCGCTGCAACGCGCGGTGCGGGATTTTCCGGTCGTCCGCGTGGTCAAATAAGCGTTGACAGGTTTGCGCATACACACATCCATTGATGGAGAAACCGCCATGTCGCTGTACCGTCCCCTCGCGCTAGTCGCGGCCGTCGCCCTGCTGGGCGGCTGCGCGACCATCCCGCAGCCGCTGCAAGGCACCTATACCAACCTCTCCAGCAGCCAGGCCCAGCAGGGCGGCGCCGGCGGCGCCCAGGTGCGCTGGGGCGGCGAGATCATCAAGACCGAGCCGGGCCCGCAGGAGACCTGCTTCTACATCCTGGCCCGCCCGCTGGACAGCCAGGCGCGGCCGGAAGCGGGCCGCTCGGGCGGCGACCAGGGTCGCTTCGTGGCCTGCCACAGCGGCTTCTACGATCCCGAAGTGTTCGCCCGCGGCCGCGAGCTGACCGTGACCGGCACCGTCCACGGCACGGTGACGCAGAAGGTGGGCGACTACGACTACCCCTACCCGCGCGTGGAAGCGAACGTGGTGTACCTGTGGCCGAAGCGCCCGGTGTACGTGAACACGCCCTACCCGCCTGGCTTCTACGACCCGTTCTGGGGCCCGTGGGGTCCGTGGGGCTACGGCGGCTATGGCCCCTACTGGGGTGGTCCGCGCGTGATCGTGGTGCGTCCCGCGCCACCACCGCCGCCGAAGAAGTAAGCGGCGCGCACACGAAAAAGCCGGCCCACCATGGGCCGGCTTTTTCATGACCGTCGATTGCGTTGCTCAGCCCGGCGGCCAGTGCATCTGCCGCCCGGCGAGCAGGTGCAGGTGCAGGTGGAACACGGTCTGGCCGCCGTATGCGTTGCAGTTGAGCACCGTGCGATAACCCTGCGCGGCGAAGCCTTCGCGCTTCGCGTAATCGGCGGCCGCCAGCAGCAGGCGGCCCAGCAGCGCCGCATCCTCCGGCGTGGCGTCGTCCAGCGTGGCGATCGGCTTTTTCGGAATGAACAGCACGTGCACCGGCGCCTGCGGATTCACGTCGCGGAACGCCAGCAACTCGTCGTTCTCCCAGACGATGTCGGCCGGGATTTCGCGCCGAATGATCTTGCCGAAAATGGTGTCGCCCATGGTTTCTCCTTCAATCCAACAATTGCCGGCCACCGAAGGCGTGCGCCAGCGTGCCGCGATCCACGAATTCCAGCTCGCCGCCCAGCGGCACGCCATGCGCCAGCCGGGTGGGCCGCACGCCACCGGCGCGCGCCAGCTGCGCCAGGTAGTGCGCGGTGGCCTCGCCTTCCACGGTGGGGTTGGTGGCGATGATGAGCTCCTCCACCTCGCCCTCGCCCAGCCGCTGCGTCAGCTGCGCCAGGCCCAGTTCCTCCGGCCCCAGTCCGTCCAGCGGCGACAGCCGGCCGTGCAGCACGAAATACTGGCCACGATAACCGGTGGCCTGTTCGATCGCGGCCAGGTCCACCGGCGATTCCACCACGCACAGCAGCTGGCGGTCGCGGCTGCTGCCGGCGCAGATCGTGCACAGCGGCTCCTCGCTGAAGTTGCGGCAGCGTTCGCAATGGCCGATGCGCTGCATCGCCTCGCGCAACGCGTCGGCCAGCTTCAGCCCGCGCTCGCGGTCGCGCTCCAGCAGATGGAAGGCCATCCGCTGCGCGCTCTTGCCACCCACGCCGGGCAGGCAGCGCAATGCTTCGATCAGGTTGGCGAGAAGTGGTGAAGTCGACATGGCATGGCCGGACTGACCGCGGAGGCTCTACCGAGTCCCGAGTCCCGAGTCCCGAGTCCCGAGTCCCGAGTCCCGAGTCCCGAGTCCCGGCTTCTCAGAACGGCATCTTGAACCCCGGCGGCAGGCTCATGCCGGCGGTGACGTTGCCCATCTTGTCGCGGCTGGCCTGGGCCACCTTGTTCACCGCGTCGTTGATCGCGGCAGCGACCAGGTCCTCGGCCATCTCCGGATCGTCGGCGAAGGTCTGGCGGTCGATCTGCACCTTGCGCACCTCGTGCGTGCCGCTCATCGTCACGCTCACCAGGCCGCCGCCGGCGCTGCCGGTGACTTCCAGCTTGGCGATCTCCTCCTGCGCACGCTTCATGTCTTCCTGCATGCGCTGGGCCTGCTGCATCAGCTGGCCGATCTGACCTCTCATCGTCGTGCTCCGTTACTGCGGGTTGTTCAGGGGTTTCACCGACTGCGGCACCACGCGGGCACCGAAGTCGCGTTTCATCGCCTGCACGAAGGGGTCGTCGGCGATGGACTGCTCGGCCGCCGCCTGCGCGCTGTCGCGCGCCTGCGCGGCGCGCGCGGCCGGGGTGGCGGTCGCAGCCGTCTTGTCGATGTCGACAAAGCGCAGCTTGATGCGCTCGCCCAGCGCGTTGCTGATGCGCTCCTCCATCTGGCTGACCATCGGCTCCACCGCCATGCCCATGTGCGCCGGCTGCAAGGCCAGCACCAGGGTGTTGCCGTCGCGTTCGCGCAGCACCGCGTTCTGCGCCAGCACGCCGAACGGGCCGCGCAGGCCGGCCTGCTCGATCAGGCTTTCCCAGTGCGGCAGGCCGTTGGCGTCGCGCGGCGGCGCGACCGCGACCGACTCGCGCACGGCCGGCGCCGGTGCGGCCACCGGCGGCGCGGCGCGATACGCCGGAGCCGGCGGCGCGACCGGCGCGGCACTGCGCACCGGCGGCGCCGCGGGTCGCGGGGTTGGCGCCGCACGCTCCGCCGCCGGGCGCACGGCCTCGTCGCCGGGACGGAACGCCAGCATGCGCAGCAGCACCATCTCGAAGCCGGTGCGCGCATCGGGCGCCAGCGCGAGATCGCGGCGGCCACCGATCGCGATCTGGTAGTAGAGCTGCACGTCCTCCGGCGCGATGCGCGCGGCCAGCGCGTGCAGTGCCTCGTCGTGGGCATCGTCGTCGGGCCGGTAGCCGGGGATCAGCTGGATCAGCTGCAGCCGATGCAGCACGCCGGCGAGGTCGTCCAGCACGCCGCCGAAATCGGGCGAGTACGAGGCGATCTGCGCGCACTCGGCGAGCAGACGCGTGCCGTCGCCGTCGGCCAGCGCGTCGAGCACGCCCAGCACCTGGCCGCGTGCCACGCTGCCCAGCATGGTGCGCACGTCGTCGGCCTTGAGCGCGCCGCCGCCGTAGGCGATCGCCTGGTCGAGCAGCGACAGGCCGTCGCGCAGCGAGCCGTCGGCGCCGCGCGCCAGTTCCTCGATCGCGGCATCCTCGTAGGCGATGTTCTCGGCGCCCAGGATGTGCCGCATCTGGCCGGCGATCTGCTCGGGCAGCAGGCGCTTCAGGTTGAACTTCAGGCAGCGCGACAGCACCGTCACCGGCAGCTTCTGCGGGTCGGTGGTGGCGAGCAGGAACTTCACGTGCGGCGGCGGTTCCTCCAGCGTCTTCAGCAGCGCGTTGAACGCCGGCTTGGAGAGCATGTGCACCTCGTCCACCAGGTACACCTTGAAGCGGCCGCGCGAGGGCGCGTACTGCGCGTTCTCGATCACCTCGCGCACGTCGTCCACGCCGGTGTTGCTGGCCGCGTCGATCTCCAGCAGATCCACGAAGCGGCCCTCGTCCACCGCGGTGCACACCGCGCACTCGCCGCAGGGATCGGCCGACTCGCCGCGCTCGCAGTTCAGCGACTTGGCGAAGATGCGCGCGATGGTGGTCTTGCCCACGCCGCGCGTGCCGGTGAACAGGTAGGCGTGGTGCATGCGCCCGGTGTCCAGCGCGTTGGTGAGCGCGCGCACCACGTGCTCCTGCCCCACCAGTTCGGCGAACTTGCGCGGGCGCCATTTGCGGGCGAGGACTTGATAGGACATGCGCGGCTACCTTGGAGCGAAAGGCGATTGTGCCAAGGTGGGGGCTACAAGTCAGTAAAGCGTGTCAGGTTGACGCGAGCTCCGCCCCTCTCCCCAACCCTCTCCCCGGCGGGGAGAGGGGGCGAACGTGCCGGGCGGGTTCGCTTTTGCCGGCCATCGGCAAACGGATGGCTTCCGGCTCGAAGAAGCGCTGGCCCCAGATGGGCGGCGGCCCCGCCAGCCACACCCCGGCACCCGAATCATCCACTACCGTTGCTTCCTTCCGGACCTGGCGGGGTTTGCGGACTATCGTCGCGGGGGGACCGACGGGGCCACCATAAACACTGGGCTTCTTGAGCCCGTCGCGCCAACCGAGGCTGTCGCGTATTTCAACAACTGGCGGAGAGGGCGGGATGGTTCGGCCCGTCCCGGGCCTCACCCTTCGCTGCGCGAAGGGCCAGCCTGCGGCTGTCCAAATTCGCTCCAGACGAATTTGTCGAACCGCGCGGGTTCTCACCCGCCCTCTCTTCCGTGATCTCCAACTGTCGCGCCAGATTCCATTCCGTCGCGTTGTTCAATAACTGGCGGAGAGGGCGGGATTCGAACCCGCGATACGGGGATAAGCCGTATACACACTTTCCAGGCGTGCTCCTTCAACCACTCGGACACCTCTCCGCACGCAAAACCTTTGTCGCATCCATCCACGCCGGGCGGGATGGTTCGGCTCATCCTGAGCCTCACCCCTCACTTTCGTTCGGGGCCAGCCTGCGGCTGTCCAAATTCGTTCCTACGAATTTGTCGAACCCGCGATACGGGGATAAGCCGTATACACAACTCCAGGGCATCCTGATTCAACCACTCGGACACCTCTCCGCACCTTCCACTCGCAAGACTTCAGCGAGTGAAGAGGCGGAAGGATAGCGGCCGGCAGGGTTACTGACAAGCTCAACCGGCATCCGCATGCGGCGGCAGCGGCGCGGCCAGCGCCACGCGCTCGCCAGCCGTGGCGACTCGATAACCGCGTGCCGCCAGTGCCGCACCGTCGGCGGCACTGCCGTAGTGGTAGAGCACGAGGCGCGCGCGCAGCGCCGCGTCGTATTCGCGCTCGATGTCGTCGATGCCGGTGTGCGAGGGGTTGCCGACCAGGCTGCAGTCGTGGGCCACCCGTTCGCCGCCGGCGGCATGCCGGGCCAGCGCCTCGGGGATCGGCCGGGTGTCGCCGGTGTAGACGAAGCTGCCGCGCAACGCGAGGCCGAACGAGGTGTCGGGGCGATGGTGGCGGGTGGCGAACACGTCGAACCACAGGCCGTCGAGCCAGAAGCCGCGCGTGCACGGCACCAGCCGGAACGCCTCCCAGAAATTCACCCCGCCCTCGGCCAGCGTGCCGGGGTAGTCGGCCACCCGTGTCTGCAGCCACGGCAGCAGCGCCGCATGCACGAACAGCCGCGTGGTGCCGCGCAGGTGCGGGTCGAACCACAGCTTGAAGAACAGGCCTTCCAGCCCTGCCACGTGGTCCATGTGGGTGTGGGTGACGTAGAGCGCGGGCGGCAGCGCGCCGTAGGCGTCGAGGTAGCGGTCCAGCGTGTCGGGGCCGCAATCGACCAGCAGCATCGGCACGCCGTCGCGCTCCAGCACCACGGCCGAGGAACCCAGTTCACCGGCCGCATGTGCCGCGCCGGTGCCGAGGAAATGCAGATGCCAGTTCATGCGCCGAACGTAGCCTCGTAGGCGTCGAGAAGAGGTGTCCAGACCACGGTGCGGAATGCAGCCTCACCCTGCGCGGCGGCGCCCAGCTTGAGCAGCGAGCGATGCAGCCGTTCGAGGTTGGCCAGCCGCCAGCCTTCGGCCGGCGCGCGCAGGCGCCCGCGGTCGAAGTCGATCAGGTGCAGCGCCGCGGCCGTCACCAGCACATTGTGCGCGTTGAGGTCGGCATGCCAGATGCCGGCGCGATGGAAGCGCGCCACCAGCGCGCCGACTTCGCGCGCCAGCTCCGCATCCAGCTGGCCGGCGGCTAGGCATTCGGCCAGGGTTTGCGCATCGGCGATGCGCCGGGTGATCAGGTCGGCGCGATAGAACAGGCCGGACCTTCGGTAACGCGCCGCCACCGGCACCGGCCCGGGCAAGCCCAGCCGCGCGATCTCGGCCAGCAGGCGGAACTCGGCGAAGCAGCGCGTGGCATCCGCGCCGCGCCACAGGTAGCGGTCGCCCATCAGCGCGGCCACCATGCCGCCGCGGCGGTAATGCCGCAGCACGCATTCGCCGGCCGGCGTGGCGATCAGCTGCACGCCGCCGCGGCCGCCCGCTTGCGTGCGCAGCGCGCCGCGTTCGCGCCAGCGCTCCGGCACGAACCAGTCGGCGTCGACTTGTGGCGAGGCCGCGGCGTCGAACAGAATCGCGCCTTCGGCGTCTTCGCGCAGTTGCTCTTGCATCGGTGCTGGCGCGTCCCATGACCCTCGGCGATTCTACATGCCCGTTCCCGCCTCGATTTGCCTGCTGCGCACCTCCGCCATCGGCGACGTCACCCACGTGGTGCCGCTGCTGCGCACGCTGCAGGCGGCGTGGCCGCAGGCCAGGCTCACGTGGATCGTGGGCAAGCTGGAACGCAAGCTGGTGGGCGACCTGCCGGGGGTGGACTTCATCACCTTCGACAAGGGCAAGGGGCTGGCCGGCATGCGCGAGGTATGGAGCGCGCTGCGCGGCCAACGCTTCGACGCCCTGCTGCAGATGCAGGTGGCGCTGCGCTCGAACCTCTTGAGCCTGGGCATCAAGGCGGATCGGCGCATCGGCTACGACGCGGCGCGCGCCAAGGACCTGCACGGCCTCGTGGTCAACGAACGCATCCCCGCCCGCACGGGCGAACACGTGCTGGACGCGATCGGCAGCTTCTGCGAACCGCTGGGCCTGAAGCAGACACAGGTGCGCTGGGACATTCCCGTCCCCGACGAGGCGCAGGCCTGGGCCGCAGAGCAATTGCCCGGCAACACGCCGACCCTGCTGGTCAGTCCCACGTCCAGCCACGCGCTGCGCAACTGGCGGCCGGAACGCTACGCGGCGGTGATGGATCACGCCACTGCACGCGGCTGGCGCGTGGCGTTGGTGGGTGGGCCGTCAAGCAGCGAGCGCGCGATGGCCGACGCGGTGCTGGCCGCGTGCAAGCGCGCGCCGCTCGACCTCACCGGCAAGGACACGCTGAAGAAACTGCTCGCCCTGCTGTCGCGCGCATCGCTGCTGCTGACGCCGGACTCCGGCCCGATGCACATGGCCAACGCGGTGGGCACCAAGGTGCTCGGGCTGCACGCCGCGAGCAATCCCCACCGCTCCGGCCCCTACTCCGACCGCCGCTGGTGCGTGGACAAGTACGACGCGGCCGCGCGCAAGTACCTCGGCAAGCCGGCCAGCGAACTGGCCTGGGGCACGAAGATCGAGAAGCCGGGCGTGATGGACCTGATCGGCGTGGACGAGGTGGTCGGGCGCTTCGAAGCCGCGGCGAGTCGTTTGAATCTCCCGTAGGAGCGCACCCTGTGCGCGAATGCTCTGGCGCCGATCGGAGCAAAAGCATTCGCGCATAGGGTGCGCTCCTACGGGCGCATCACGGGGCGCGGTAGTCCTGGTAGGACTTTTCCTCGACCAGCTGCGAACCGAGCTTCACGTTGATCTCGCGCTTCACCGCCGCACGCTCGTCGTTGCGGAAGTAGACCGAGCGTGCCAGCTCGATGAACTCGGCGTCGAAGGCCTGCGCCTTTTCCTTGAGGCGAATCTTGTCCTCGATCTCCCACAGCGCCTCGTTCACCGCGAGCAGGCGCGCGCGTTCGTCGCGGATGTCGGTCTTCGACGCGGGATGCGCGGCCCAGGTGGCGTTCAGGAGATCAAGCTCGGTGCGCACGTTGGCGAGCTTGGCGGCGTCCGAAATCCGCTGCGACTTGATTTCGAGGATGGTGATCTTGTCGATCAGCTCGCCGTAGGACACCGGGGTCTGGATCAGGCTCATGTCGTACTCCAATCAGGCGGCGTGGGCGGGGTGGAAGGCGCCCTGGCGCACGAGTTCGCACACGGTGCGCACATCGCCATCCAGCGCGCGGTCGCGGTGCAGGAAGTCGATGTGCCGGCGCAGCGTGGCGTGGGCGCGGCGCACGTCGGCGCCGGCGTGGAAATCTTCCGCGCCGGCCAGCGCCTCGGCCAGCTGGCGCAGCTCGGCGACGAACTGCCCGTGGTGCGGCTGGCCTTCGCGCGGCGCGTTTGCCACCTTGGCCGCCAGCGCCTGCCAGCCGCCGCGCTGGGCGAGGCGGCGCGCGGCGTTCAACATCTCCTGGCGGTAGTCCAGCGCCTGCGCGGCGGTGTACAGCTCCAGCGCGATCACGTGGCCCACGTCTTCCATCATCTCCAGCACGTGGCGCGCTTCGTTCGCGCCCATCGAGACGTGGTCCTCGGCGTTCGCGCTGGTCGGCACCGAATACACGCTGGCCGGGTGCGCGCGGGTGGCGAGGTCGTTGACCAGCGCGGCGGCGGTGTACTGCACGATCATGAAGCCGGAGTCGGTGCCGTCCTCGTTGCCGGTGAGGAAGGCCGGCAGGCCGTCGTTGGTGGCCGGGTCGACCAGCTTGTTCAAGCGCCGCTCGCTGATCGAGGCGAGCACCGGCAGCGCGGCCTTCACGTAGCTCATCGCCAGCGCCAGCGGCATGCCGTGGAAGTGGCCGGCGGAGATCACCTGTTCCTCGATGAACTGCGCACCTTCTGCATCAGGGAAGATCAGCGGGTTGTCGGTGACGGCGTTCAATTCGATGTCGAACACGCGGCAGGCCTGCGCCCACGCGTCGCGCACCGCGCCATGCACCTGCGGCATGCAGCGCAGGCAGTAGGCGTCCTGCGGCTGGTGCTTCTTGCCGCCCTTGAACGGCAGGAAGCGCGCATAGAACGCCTCGCGGCCGTGGCGCTGGTTCGCCGGCACCCAGTTCCAGGCGATGTCGAAGCTGAGCGCCTGGTCGTCGGCCTCGCTCCACGCCTCGGCCGTCCACGGCCGGAAGTGCGGCACCAGGTGGTAGGGAATGTCGAGCAGGGTGGAACCTGCGAGCAGCTCGCGCACGTGCGCGGCCACCGCCACCTGCCCCGGATGCGGGCGCAGCGCGTGCACTTCGGGGCGCAACGCGCCGCTGCGGCCCGCGAAGGCGTCCAGCGTCATCGCCGCGGCGAGGTCGGCGGCGTCGAGCAGGCGTTCCAGATCGTGCAGCGCCAGCGCGCCGGTGGCCAGCATCTGCGCGGTGCCGTTGTTGAGCGCGAGGCCTTCCTTGAACGACAGCCGCACCGGCGCGAGGCCCGCGCGCTTCAGCGCCTCGGCGCCCGGCAGGCGTTCGCCCGCATGGAACGCCTCGCCGCCGCCGAGCAGCACGATGGCGAGGTGCGAGAGCGGCGCGAGGTCGCCGCTGGCGCCCACCGAGCCCTTCTCCGGCACCACCGGCACCACGCCGGCGTTGAGCATCGCGGCGAGCGCTTCCAGCGTCTGCACGCGGATGCCCGAATGCCCGCGCAGCAAGGTGTTGATGCGGATGCAGAGCATCGCGCGCACCACGTCGGCGCCGAACGGCTTGCCCACGCACACCGCGTGGGTGGTGATCAGGTTGTGCTGCAGCTCTTCCAGCAGCGTGCCTTCCGGCACTTCGCTGCGGCTGCCTGGCAGCTCGTCACGCACGCGATGCGCGCCCAAGAGCTTGTCGGCATTGCTGCCGAAGCCGGTGGTGACGCCGTAGGTCGGCTCGCCGCAGTTGACCTTGTCGGCGAGGAAATCGGCCGCGCGCTGCACGCGCTGCAACTGCTTCGCGTCCAGCGCCACCTTGGCGCCGTCGCGCGCCACCGCCACCAGCTGCGCACGGGTGAGGTGGCTGCCGTCGAGAAGTATGGTTTTGTTCACAACAATCCCCGAATGAATGCAAAGCGTCCGGCGTCTTCGCGCCGGATCAACCCATCGCCGCGGCCTGCTCCAGCTCCACCCGCAGCGTCTTGACCAGTTCGGCGCGCGCCACCTCGAACTGGTCGCCGCGGCGCAGGTCCTTCACCGCGACCACGCCCTTGGCCAGCTCGTCCTCGCCCAGCACCACGGCGAAGCGGATGCCGGCGCGGTCGGCGTACTTGAGCTGCTTGCCCAGCTTGCCGCCTTCCAGCACCACCTCGGTGGCGATGCCGGCGGCGCGCAGCTCGGTGGCCAGCGCGAGGTAGGTGGGCAGCTGCGCCTCGTCCATCTGGGTGACCAGCACGTCCACGGTGCTCTGCGCGGTGTGCACCAGGCCGGCCTCGCGCAGCTGCCAGTACAGGCGCGACAGGCCGATGGAAATGCCCACGCCGGGCAGGTGCGACTTGGTGTACTGGCCGGCGAGGTTCTCGTAGCGGCCGCCCGAGCAGATCGAGCCGATCTGCGGGTGCTCGTTGAGCGTGGTCTCGTAGACGATGCCGGTGTAATAGTCGAGGCCGCGCGCGATGGAGAGGTTCAGCGCGAAATGCGTCTCCGGCACGCCGAAGTCGCGGATCAGGCCCAGCACTTCCTTGAGTTCGGCGCGGCCCTGCTCCATCGCCTCGGGGCCGGCGCCCAGCGCGTCGAGCTTGGCAAACGCGTCGGCCAGCGAAGTGGAGCGCACCTGCACGAAGGCGAGGATCTTCTCCACCGCCGCAGACGCGAGGCCGAAGCCCGCACCGGTGAGCGTGTCGCGCACGTAGTCGGCGCCGCGCTTGTCCAGCTTGTCCACCTCGCGCAGCACCAGCATCTGCTGCTCGGGGTCGGCCACGCCCAGGCTCTCGAAATAGCCGCGCATCAGCTTGCGGTTGTTGAGCTGGATGGTGAACGGGCCGATCGCCAGCTCGCGGAACACGCTGTAGATCACCGCCGGCAGCTCGGCGTCGTAGCGGATCGACAGGCTGTCCTTGCCGATCACGTCGATGTCGCACTGGTAGAACTCGCGGAAACGGCCGCGCTGCGCGCGCTCGCCGCGGTACACCTTCTGCATCTGGTAACGGCGGAACGGGAAGCTCAGCTCGCGCTCGTGCTCGGCCACGTAGCGCGCCAGCGGCACGGTGAGGTCGAAGCGCAGCGCCAGGTCCGGCTTCTCGCCCTGCTCCAGCGCACCGGTGGACTGCACGAAATACACCTGCCGCTCGGTCTCGCCGCCGCTCTTGGTCAGCAGCACGTCGGCGTACTCGATCACCGGCGTCTCCACCGGCAGGAAACCGAAGCGCTCGTAGTTGCGGCGGATGGTGTCCAGCATGCGCTGGAACGCGATCTGGTCGAGCGGCAAGAGCTCGAGCACGCCGGGCATGGTGCGGGCCGGGGTAAGCGCCATGGAAACCTCTGCTGACAAGGGAAGTGCCGCCGCGCATCCCGCGCGGCGACTGCAGCCGCCAAGATTAACAGATGGCCCCGCGGCTACCGCGGCCCGATCGGCAAGCATGGAAACCTGTTGCCAAGCCCACTGAGCGCCGCTAGGATACGCGGCTCCCGCGGGGTGTAGCTCAGCCTGGTAGAGCGCTACGTTCGGGACGTAGAAGTCGCAGGTTCAAATCCTGTCTCCCCGACCAAGATCCAACGAGAAGCCGGCCTTGCGCCGGCTTTTTCGTTGGCGGTGCCTCGCACGCATCGGCCCGAAGGCGAATCGGCGTCAGGACTTCGAGTTCGCCGCATTCGGCATGAGGCCGAAGCGCAGCATCACCAGCTGGCCGTTTGCGCCACAGGCGGCTTCGGCGCCGAGCTGCCCCTTGTCGAACTGCAGCGGAACCAGCACGACGACGTAACCCTGGGTCATCTGCCCCTGGCTCGCGCCGCCGATCGACTTGGCCTTGCCGTACTGCTTCGTGAGGTCTCCCCAGGCCTGCTGCAACTTGTCGCTGGCCGGCTTGTGCGCGGGGTCGAACGACTGCATCGCGCCGTTGAAATCGCCCTTGTTCATGGCGGTGATCGCCTTGTTCGCCACGTTGCCGCAACTCGTCGTCTGCGCGGTCGAGGCCGGCGTCGACTGCGGCGCCTGTTGCGCTTTCTGCTGCATCTCTTGCTGGCGCATCTCCTGCTGCTGCATCTGCTGTTGCTGCTGCATTTCCTGCTGCGGCATCTGCTGCGGAGTTTGCTGCGCAGGAGTCGTCTGGGCGTGCACACCGCTGAAGGCCATCAACATGGCCGGAAGGATGAAAGGGGTGGCCAGTTTCATGTCGTCTCCTCCTCGTGGGGATGGGAGCGCGACGGCAAGCGGGTCAGTCAGGGGATTGCATCGACCGAGGTGCGGTGCCGGCGATGGAGCGGCCAGGGCCGTCGCGGAGGGAGCGCCGCTGCGCGACGCGTTCCCATCCTCGTGAGCCGGGATGCACCTGTCAAACCGCGCGCCGGCGACCATTCAGCAAGGTGAGCATCGGGTGTCCGCGGCACGGCCAGCGCCGGTACGATCAAAGGTACGCTGCGTGCGGACGCAACAAGCCCACTGTGGTTACCAGCTCTTGTTTCAGATAGCAATCCAGCAGTTCGTCGACGCTCTTCGATGGGCGCACGAGCGAAGCGCGATGATCGCGCACCGCCTCGATCACGGCGGCAGGATTGATGCCGAAGGCATGCTCGATGAACTCGTCCGGGTGCTGGGCGGTGATGCCGAGTGGAGCCAATGTTGCCGCGGGAAAGTCCTTGAGATTGAAGGTCACGATCATGCCGGCCTGGCACAGGATCGCGGCGGCCAGGACATGGCGATCATCCTGGTCGGGCAGCGTCAGCTGCTCCTCCAGGCCTTCGTAGCCGGTAACGAGGCAATCCGGCACGCTGGCATCCATCAGGTCGCGGGTACGCTCCAGTTGCCCGCGCGTCAGATCGGTGCGTTTGGCCAGCAGATTGCGCATCCATTCGTCGTGGATGCGCGTCGTCCAGCGCGCACGGAACAAGCCGCTCAGCGCGAGGTGCATCAACAGGTCGCGCAGTGGCGCCGGATACAACACGCAGGCGTCATACAGCGCGACGAAGCCGGCCATCAATAGAAGCCCTGTTCCTGGGCCTCGCGGGCCAAGTCGGTCAGCCGTGCCTTGCTCCGGGCCAGTTGGGCGTTCTTGTAGGCCATCAGGTCGCGGAAATACACGCGTCGATGCGTACCCACCTTGTGGTGGGGCAGTTCGCCGCGTTCCAGCAGTCCCACCACATGCGGGCGCGATACGTTGAGGAAGTCGGCGGTTTGCTGGGTCGTCAGCTCGGCGTGGATCGGCACCAGGCTCACGGCATTGCCGGCAGCCATGTTGTTCAGGATGTCGACCAGCATCCGCAGCGCCTGCACCGGCACCTCGATCTCCCCGTCGCCGTCGATGACGCGCAGGCGTGCGGTCTTGCCGCTGCCAATGCAAGCAGCCAGCAACCGGCTGCTTTCGCGCGCCAGCTTCGATTCTTCAGGGGTAACCGGAAGCGTGACGAGTTGTTCGTTCAACAAGGCAGACATGACGACTTCATCCTTCCCAAGTCTTCAATACCCGGGGAACACAGGCTACCCCTCAAACGAAACAATCGCAACATGCGAAATAAACGAAAACAAGCCAAGTCGCCTAAGCGTTCAGAAAAACCGGGGTTTGCTGCAACTTGACGCACGCTCTTCCCCTGCCGCCATCAAGCGTAGAGGTCGCGTGATCGGTTCAGGGCGCGGCACCTGCTTCCTTGCGGTGCTCCATGGCTTCGTCAGGTAGCCGTGGCCAGCGCCGCCAGCCGATCCAGCTCGGCCTCGACGAAGCCCGCTTCCAGCCGCGCCGGGCGATTGAACGGGCCGCGCAGCGCCACGCCCATGTAGTCGCGCAGCAGGGCGAAGAAGGTGTCGAGGGGATCGACGCCGTCGCGTGCGCAGCACCAGCGGTACCAGCGCGTGCCGGCGGCGACGTGGGCCACTTCCTCGCGCAGGATCACTTCCAGCACGGCGACGGTGCGTTCGTCGCCGGCGTGGCGCAGGCGCTCGATCATGCCGGGCGTCACGTCCAGCCCGCGCGCTTCGAGCACGCGCGGCACCAGGGCCATGCGCGCGAGGTCGGAATGCGCGGTCTTTTCGGCCATTTCCCACAGGCCGTTGTGGGCGTCGAAGTCGCCGTAGGCGTGGCCGAGTTCGGCCAGCCGCGTTTCGAGCAGGGCGAAATGGCGCGCCTCGTCGTGCGCGCAGCTGGCCCAGTCGCGGTAATAGGCGTCGGGCATGCCGCGAAAGCGGTAGACGGCATCCCAGGCGAGGTTGATCGCGTTGAATTCGATATGCGCCACCGCGTGCACCAAGGCGGCGCGGCCTTCGGGCGTGCCGAGGCCGCGCTGCGGCACCTGGCGGGCGCTGACCAGTTGCGGTTTCGCGGGGCGGCCGGGGGCGGCAATGGGTTCGGGCGGCGGCGCAGCGGAGTCGGGGCGCAATTCGCCGGACCGCACCGCCGCCCAGGTGGCGTGGGTGAGGCGCAGTTTTTCGGCGGGGGCGGTGGCGGCGAGGCAGGCCTTGGCGGCGGCGTGGAGGTTGGTTGCAGTCATCGCCGCGCGCCTGCCGACAGAAACCGTAGGTCGGGCTTCAGCCCGACTGGCCCGGTTTGTCGGGCTGAAGCCCGACCTGCGACTTGTCCGGCTGAAGCCCGACCTGCGCGCGACATGCTGCTCACGCGCTGCGGCGCGCGGCCTTGGCGTCGTCCGAGCGCAGCAGTTCGATCTGTTGCAGGTAGTGCTGGTCGAGGCCGGTGATGTATTCGCCGTTGAAGCAGGAGGCGTCGAAGTGCTTCAGCGCCTCGTTGCCGTCCTGCACCGCCCACACCAGGTCCTTGAGGTCCTGGTAGATCAGCCAGTCGGCGCCGAGCAGCTGCTGCACCTCGGCCTCGGTCTTGCCGGCGGCGACCAGTTCGCTGGCCGAGGGCATGTCGATGCCGTACACGTTGGGGTAGCGCACCGGCGGCGCGGCGGAGGCGAAGTAGACGCTCTTCGCGCCGGCGTCGCGCGCCATCTGGATGATCTGCTTCGAGGTGGTGCCGCGCACGATGGAGTCGTCCACCAGCAGCACGTTCTTCTTGCGGAACTCCAGCTCCACCGGATTGAGCTTGCGGCGCACGGATTTCACGCGGTCGCCCTGCCCCGGCATGATGAAGGTGCGGCCCACGTAGCGGTTCTTGACGAAGCCCTCGCGGAACGGCACGCCCAGCGCCTCGGCCAGCGCGCTGGCGGCGGTGCGCGCGGTGTCGGGGATCGGGATCACCGCGTCGATGCCGTGGTCCGGGCGCTCGCGCAGGATCTTCTCGGCGAGGCGCTGGCCCATGCGCAGGCGTGCCTTGTACACCGACACGTTCTCGATCATCGAGTCGGGGCGCGCGAGGTACACGTATTCGAAGATGCACGGCGCGTGCACCGCGCCGTCGGCGCAGTGGCGCGTGTGCAGCTGGCCGTCGTCGGTGATGAACACCGCCTCGCCCGGCGCCACGTCGCGCAGGCGCTTGAAGCCCAGCACGTCCAGCGCCACCGACTCGGAGGCCACCGCGTACTCGCGGCCTTCCGCGGTGACGCGCTCGCCCAGCACCAGCGGACGGATGCCGTGCGGGTCGCGGAACGCGAGCAGGCCGTAGCCCAGCACCAGCGCGAGGCAGGCGTAGCCGCCGCGCGCGCGCGCATGCACCGCCGCCACCGCCTTGAAGATGTGGTCCGGCGTCAGCGCCATCCGCTCCTGGATCTGCAGCTCGTGCGCCAGCACGTTCAGCAGCACCTCGGAATCCGATTCGGTGTTGATGTGGCGGCGGTCGTCCTCGAACATCTCCTTGCGCAGCGCCGCGGTGTTCACCAGGTTGCCGTTGTGCGCGAAGGCGATGCCGTAGGGCGAGTTCACGTAGAACGGCTGCGCCTCCTCGGCGCCCTCCGAGCCCGCGGTGGGGTAGCGGCAGTGGCCGATGCCGATGCGCCCGCGCAGGCGGTTCATCGCGGGCTGGTTGAACACGTCGCGCACCAGGCCGTTGCCCTTGTGCAGGCGCAACTTGGCGCCGTCCACCGTGGCGATGCCGGCCGCGTCCTGGCCGCGGTGCTGCAGCACCGTGAGTCCGTCGTAAAGCGCCGATGCCACTTCGGTGGTACCGACGATGCCGATGATTCCGCACATGATGGATGACCTGCTAAGGGTGAGACGTAGGGGAAACCGTGGATGGCGCCGCGGGCGCCGCCGTCGAAGACGGCGCGGACAAGGCGCGCGGCAGCTTGCGCAGCGCCTCCGCCGCGGCGGCCGGCTGCAAGTGTTCGTGCAGCGCGTCGGACACCGCCGCGTGCTGCAGATGCTCACGCACGCCCGGCGGCACCTGCTGGCCCAGCCAGATCGTGGCGCGCTGGAACGGCGGCAGCAGCAGCGAATCCCGCCATGGCGGCTCGCGCGTGAACGCGGTGAACTGGCACAGGAACACCAGCACGCACACCAGCAGCACGCCGCGCGCCAGCCCGAACACCATGCCGAACAGGCGGTCCGTGCCCGACAGGCCGGTGCTTTCCAGCAGGCGGTGGATCAGGAAGCGCAGCAGCGCGCCCAGCACCAGCACCAGCACGAAGCACAACGCATAGCCCGCGACCACGCGCAGCGCGGGATGGCCGATCATGTCCAGCCGCGCGGACACCGTGGGCCCGAGCAGCCAGGCCACCCAGAACGCGGCGATCCAGATCGCCAGCGCCAGCACCTCGGAGACCAAGCCACGCCACAGCCCGACCAGCACCGACAGGCCCAGCACGCCGAGGATGGTGTAGTCGATCCAGTTCATGCCCGGGCCCGTGTTGACCGTCGCGCGCTCAGGGGACGTTGACCACGTTGCCGCCGAGGCCCAGCTTCGCCTTGATCTGGTCGCGCACCCGCTCGGCGTCGGCGCGCTGGGTCTGCGGGCCGGCGCGCACGCGCCACAGCGTCCTGCCGCCCACGTTCACCGTATCCACGAAACCGTCGAAGCCGCCGGCGCGCAGCTTGTCGCGCAGCGCATTCGCCTCGGCCGAACTGCCCAGCGCGGCCAGCTGCACCGCGTAGCCGCCCGCGCGCGGCGCGGCGGCCGGCGCGGCAGCGGTCGGCGCGGCGGCCGCCTTGGCCGGCGCGGCCGCGATGTTGGAATCGGCGTGGCCCAGGCCTTCCACCAGCTTCGCCGGCACGCCGGGGATGGTCTGGGTGATCTTCAGCCGCGCCGCCTCGGCGCTGGTGCGCGAATCGAACGGGCCGGCCGTCACCAGGGTGAGCTGTTTGCCGGCCTGGGTGATGATGCGGGTGAGCACCGGATAGCCCAGCCCGCGCACGCGGCGCACCAGGTGATCCACGCTGTTCGCGTTGGCGTAGGCGCTGAGGTTGAGCACGTAGAGCGCATGGCCGCCCGCGGCGGCGGCTTCCGGCGGCGCGACCGCTGCGGGAGCCGGCGTCGGCGCCACCACCGGCGCCGGCGTGGGCACCGCCTTTGCCGGCGCCTTGGCCACCGGCGCGGAGGCCGTCGGCGTGGCCGCGGCGCTGCCCTGCAGCGGGATCACCGGCTGCGACGGCGAGGCGCCGGAGCCCATCACCGGGCCGCTCGTCACCTGCGCCTTGGGCGCGGCCGCATCGGTGCCCACGTCGGTGGGGCGGCGCGAGGCGATGTCCACCGTGGCGAGCTGGCTGCCCTGCGCGGGCGTTGCCGCGGCCGTGCTGGCGACGCTGGCCGCCGGCGCCGGTGCGGCGGCGGTGCCGACGTTTGCCGGCGCGCCGGGGGTGAGGCTCATGGTGCGGGTCTGCAGGTTGCTGTCCTGCGCGGGCGGGATCGCCAGGCTCACCGACTGGTCGCCGGCCGTGGCCGGCGGCGGATTGCTGGAGAAAAACATCGGCACGAAGATGACAAGCAGGGCGATCAGTACGGCAGCCCCCAGCAGACGTGTTTTCAAGTGTTCGCTCCGAGGCGGCCGGCACGGCCCGCGATCCGGCAATTATACCTGCCCCCGCCAAAACGCCGCGCCGCGCGTTTTCCTGACCCCGGTCAACGCCGGCGGGGCCGGACTCCCCTAGCGTGCCGGGGTCTTTGTCTTGCTGGGAGTACGGCATGTCCTTCGATATCGTGGTGATCGGCGCCGGCCCCGCCGGCCTGTGCTTCGCCCGCACGCTGGCCGGCAGCGGCCTGCGCATCGCCGTGGTGGAGCGCCAGGCTGAATCGACACTGGCCGCGCCGGCCGACGACGGCCGCGAAATCGCCATCACCCACCACTCGCAGCGGCTGATGCGCGAGCTGGGCCTGTGGGACGCCTTGCGCGAGGAAGAAATCGGCTGCCTGCGCGACGCGAAGGTGCTCGACGGCGACGACCAGGGCGGCCTGCTGTTCCGCCACGACGAGGCCGGCGCCGCGCAACTGGGCTGGCTGGTCTGCAACCACGCGATCCGCCGCGCCGCCTATGCGCAGGCCAAGGCCGCGCCCGGCGTGGAGATCGTCGCCGGGGTACGCGTGACCGCGGTGCGCACCGGCGCCGCGGGCGCCGAGGTGGCGCTCGACAATGGCGACACGCTCGCGGCGCAGCTCGTGGTCGCCGCCGACAGCCGCTTCTCCGACAGCCGCCGCGCCATGGGCATCGCCGCGGAGATGCTCGACTTCGGCAAGACCATGCTGGTGCTGCGCATGCGCCACGAGGTGCCGCACGAGGCCACCGCATGGGAATGGTTCGGCCACGGCCAGACCCTGGCCCTGCTGCCGCTGCACGACGCGCACACCTCCTCGGTGGTGCTCACCCTGCCCCCACCGGAAATGGCGGCGCTGCTGGCGCTGGACGACGCCGCGCTGGGCGCAGCGATGGCCGCGCGCTTCCAGCAGCGGCTGGGCGCGATGCAGGTGGCCGGGCCGCGCTGTGCCTATCCGCTGGTGGGCGTGTACGCCAAGCGTTTCGTGGCCGAGCGCTACGCCCTGATCGGCGACGCCGCGGTGGGCATGCATCCGGTCACCGCGCACGGCTTCAACTTCGGCCTGCTCGGCCAGCACACGCTGGCCCGCGAACTGCGCGCCGCGCACGCCGCGGGGCAAGCGATCTGGAGCCCGGCGCTGCTGGCGCGCTACGAGCGCGCGCACCGGCTGGCCACCCGCCCGCTGTACCTGGCCACCAACGCGCTGGCCCGGCTCTACACCGACGACCGCCGCCCCGCGCGCCTGCTGCGCAAGCTGGCGCTGGGCGCGGGCGCGCGGCTGGGGCCGTTCCGACGCATGGTGATGCACGGCCTCACCGCGGAACGCGGCGGCGTGCCGATGCCGCTGCGCGGCTTGCGTTCACGCGCCTCGTTCTGAGCCCGAGTCCTGCACGGCCAGCACCGCCGCGGCCACGAAGAACGAGCCGAACGCGAGGATACGTTCGCCCGGCCGCGCCACCGCGCGCGCCGCCGCCAGCGCGGCGGCCACGTCGGCATGCTCGTCGTGCGGCGCCTGCGGCAGCACTTCGTGCAACACCGCGGCCAGCGCCGCCACGCCCATGCCGCGCGGACTGGCGCCGTCCAGCCCGGCGAGGTGCCAGTGGGCGATGCGCGCGCCCAGCGCGGCGATCACGCCGGCCACGTCCTTGTCGCCCAGCGCGCCGTACACCGCATGCGTGCGCGCGGGCGGCTGCGCGTCCAGCCACGCGGCCAGCGCGCGCGCCGCCTGCGGGTTGTGACCCACGTCCACCAGCAGCGGCGGATCGCCGCCCAGCGCTTGCAGGCGCGCCGCCACCCGCGCGTGGCGCAAGCCGCGGCACACCGCGACATAGCTGTCCTGCGGGGCCAGCGGGCCGCCTTCGATCCACAGCGCGTGCAGCGCGGCGATCGCCGCGGCGGCGTTGGCGAGCTGCACCGGTGCGGCCAGCGCGGGCAGCGGCAACTCCATCGCGGTGCCGTCGCGGTGCAACCAGCGCCAGCCGTCCGCATGCGCCTCGGCGAGGAAATCCGTGCCGGCGCGTTCCACGCGCGCGCCGACGGCGGCCAACGCGTCGAGCAGGCCCTGCGGCGGATCGGGTTCGCCCACGATCGCAAGCCGCCCGGCGCGGGCGATGCCGGCCTTCTCGCGGCCGATGCTGTCGCGGTCCGCGCCCAGCCAGTCCATGTGGTCGAGGTCCACCGTGGTGATCACCGCCACGTCGGCGTCGACGATGTTCACCGCATCCAGCCGCCCGCCCAGGCCCACTTCGAGGATCGCCACGTCGAGTTGCGCGCGGGCGAACAGGTCGAGCGCGGCCAGCGTGCCGTATTCGAAATAGGTCAGCGGCGTGTCGCCGCGCGCCGCCTCGATGCGTTCGAAGCTGGCGACCAGCGCCGCGTCGTCCGCGTCGACGCCGTCGATGCGCACGCGCTCGTTGTAGGCCAAGAGGTGCGGCGAAGTGAACGCGCCGACGCGCAAGCCCGCGCCCTGCGCCATCGCCTCCAGCAGCGCCACGGTGGAACCCTTGCCGTTGGTGCCGCCCACCGTGACGACCCGCCGCGCGGGCGCCGGCGCGCCCATCCGCTGCCACACGCTGCGCACGCGCTCCAGCCCCAGCTCGATGCTGTGCGGGTGGACCTGTTCCTGATACGCCAGCCATTCGGCGAGGTTGCGAGACATGCTCGGGCTGCACGGGTGGTGGAGAGGCGCGCAGCTTAGAACTTCACGCCCCCTCGCGCACAGAGCAACGGCGCTTAGCAGACCCGATGGCGACCACGCATCGCCTGAGATTCCGTTCGCGCTGAGCGTAGCTTGCGATAGCAAGCGAAGTCGAAGCGTCCGGTGGTGACACCCTTCGACTTCGGCCCTACGGGCCTACGCTCAGGGCGAACGGTGAGTGTGAGTTGGGCATGGTCGCCAATTCAGCTCAACCGAACGGATGGATATGGCTGTAGTGCAGGGCCATGTACATGCCGAACAGGGTCCAGAACATCTTCCGCAGCGCGCGGGCCGACAGCAGTACCACGAGCAGACCCAGCAGCAGCGGCGCGTGCTTCTCCAGCGTGCCGCGCAGATCGTCGACGGTGTTCATCGTCGCCTCCTCAAGCCAGCGTCTGGATGGTCGCATGCAGCGACCAGGCCAGGCCGAAACCGATGGATGCGCTGGAGAACAGCACCAGCAGCAGCGGCAGCGCGTAGCGGTCCAGGGCTGCGTGGACGGTAGCGATCGTGTTCATGAGCATCTCCTTCGTCCCGTGATTGGGTGCGAGAGAGATGCTCCGCCGATGCGCCGCCCCGCGGCAGGCGCGAACGTCAGCGATCGCTGGTGACAGTCGTCACAGGGGTATGCGGCGCAACCTCAGCGCATTGCTCACCACCGACACCGAACTCAGGCTCATCGCCAACGCCGCGATCATCGGCGACAGCACGAGGCCGAACGCGGGATACAGCACGCCCGCGGCCAACGGCACGCCGATGCCGTTGTAGACGAAGGCGAAGAACAGGTTCTGGCGGATGTTGCGCACCGTGGCCCGAGACAGCGTGCGCGCGCGCAGGATCGCGCCCAGCTCGCCCTTCACCAGGGTGACCTGCGCGCTCTCCATCGCCACGTCGCTGCCGTTGCCCATCGCGATGCCCACGTCGGCGGCGGCCAGCGCGGGCGCGTCGTTGACGCCGTCGCCGGCCATCGCCACCATGCGGCCCGCGGCACGCAACGCATTCACCGCCGCCGCCTTGTCGGCGGGCGAGACCTCGGCCTGCACTTCGTCGATGCCCAGCTTCCGCGCCACCGCCTGCGCGGTGGTGGCGTTGTCGCCGGTGAGCATCACCACGTGCAGGCCGGCCGCCTGCAGCGCAGTCACGATTCGCGGCGCCTCAGGCTTGATGCGGTCGGCCACCGCCAGCAGGGCCGCGAGCGCGCCGTCCACGGCGAGATACATCACCGTGGCGCCCTGCCCGCGCAGCGCGTCGGCGCGTTCGCTGGCCTGCGCATCGAGCGCGATGCCGAGTTCCGCCAGCAGCTTCGCGTTGCCCAGCGCCGCCGTGGCGCCCTCCACCGTGGCCACCACGCCGCGACCGGTGAGCGCGCGGAAATCCACGGCGGCGAGCTTGGCCACGCCTTCGTCGTCGGCGGCGCTCACGATCGCATGGGCCAGCGGATGTTCGCTGGGCCGCTCCAGTGCGGCGGCCAGCGCCAGCAGGCGTACGCGTGGCTGGTCGCCCAGCGCCACCAGTTCGGTCAGCGCGGGCCGGCCTTCGGTGAGCGTGCCGGTCTTGTCCAGCACCAGGGTGTCGATGTCCTGCAGCGCCTCGATCGCGCCGGCGTCCTTGAACAGCACGCCGTGCTGCGCGCCGCGCCCGCTCGCCACCATGATCGAGATCGGTGTGGCCAGGCCCAGCGCGCAGGGACAGGCGATGATCAGCACCGACACCGCCGCGATCAACGCATGCGCCAGTTGCGGCGACGGCCCCCACAGCGCCCACGCCGCGAACGCCAGCACGGCCACCGCCACCACCGCGGGCACGAACCACGCGGCCACCTTGTCGGCCACGCGCTGCAGCGGCGCCTTGCTGCGCTGCGCCTGCGCCACCAGCGCCACGATCTGCGCCAGCAGGGTGGCGCCGCCCACGCGGGTCGCGCGCATCAGCAGCGCGCCGTCGCGGTTCAGCGTGCCGCCGGCGAGCGGGTCCCCGGCAACTTTCGCCACCGGCATCGGCTCGCCGGTGAGCATGGACTCGTCGACATGGCTCGCGCCTTCGAGCACCTCGCCGTCCACCGGCAGCTTCTCGCCGGGGCGCACGCGCAGCGTGTCGCCCACCTGCACCGCCTCCAGCGGCACGTCCGCCTCGCTGCCGTCGGCGGCGATGCGCCGCGCGGTCTTCGGCGCCAGCCCCAGCAGCGCCTTCAGCGCCGCACCGGTGCGCCGGCGCGCGCGCAGTTCGAGGAAATCGCCCAGCGTCACCAGGGTCACGATCACCGCGGCCGATTCGAAATACACGCCCACGCGGCCGTGCATGTCGCGGAAACCGTCCGGGAACAGCCCCGGCGCGAGGAAAGCCACTGCGCTGTAGATCCAGGCCACGCCGGTACCCAACGCAATCAACGTGTACATGTTCGGCAGCCACGGCTTGAGCGAACGCCAGCCGCGCGCGAAGAACGGCGCGCCGCCCCACAGCACCGCCACGCTGGACAGCAGCGCCTCGGCCCAGCCCGCGATGCCATCCCACGGCGCCGGCAGGTGCCCACCGGACAGATGCGGCCCCATCGCGAGCACGAACACCGGCACGGTGAGCGCGAGCAGCGTCCAGAAACGGCGCGACAGCGCCGCGAGCTCGCCGCCGTCGTCCTCGGCAAGCGTGGGCATCATCGGCTCCAGCGCCATGCCGCACTTCGGGCAGTCGCCGGGACCGGGCTGCTGCACCTCGGGATGCATCGGGCAGGTGTAGAGCGCGCCGGCCGGCACCGGCGGCGCGGGCTGGCGCTCGCCCAGCCAGGCCGCGGGATCGGCCACGAACTTCTCGCGGCAGCGCGCCGCGCAGAAGTGGTAGTCGTGGCCGGCGTGCGTGGCGTGGTGCGGCGTGCTGCGCGGGTCCACCGTCATGCCGCAGACGGGGTCTTTTGCCCGGTGCTCCGAATTCAAACCTTCATCCGCGGCGTCATGCCCGCACAAGCGGGCATCCATGTTGCCTTGAGGCAGCCGCAGACCATGGATTCCCGCTTGCGCGGGAATGACGTCATCGCCTGGCTCCGGACATGGTTCGTGCTCGTGATGCACAGGACCATGCACCTGCAGCGCCAGCGGCGCAGCCTTCGCCGCGCAGCAGCCGCCCGCCATGCTTGGCGCACCGCCGAGATAGCGCGCCGGCTCGGCGTCGAACTTCGCCTTGCAGCCGCCGCAGCAGAAATACACCTCGCGGCCCGCGTGCACGCTGCGATGCTTGGCGGTGGCCGGATCGACCGTCATGCCGCACACCGGATCGCGCGCCACGCCGGTCGTGCCCGTCGATGCCGAGGCGCAGCAACTGCCCTGACCGTTCATGCGCGGTCCTCCTCGTCGTTCAGCGCGCGCAGGATCGGGCACTGCTCCGGCTTGCCGTGGCCCGGGCACGAGGCCACCAGCTGCGCCAGCCCGTCGCGCACGCGCTGCAGTTCGGCGATGCGCTGCTCGACCGCCGCCAGCCGCTGCTGCGCGCGCTGCTTCACCGCCTTCACCCCGCGCTGGCGATCCGCCGACAGCGCCAGCAGCTCGCGGATTTCCTCCAGCGTGAAGCCCAGCTCCTTGGCGCGACGGATGAAGCGCAGCTGCGCGACGGCGCCTTCGCCGTAGCTGCGGTAGCCGGAGGCGCGCCGCAGCGGCTCGGGCAGCAGGCCCTCGCGCTCGTAGTAGCGGATCGTGTCGATGGCCACGCCGGCGCGCTTGGCGACGGCACCGATGGTGAGGGGAGCGGTCTGCGTGTTCATGCGGCAAGTCTAGACCTTGGATCGAGGTCCAGAGTCAAGGGGCGCTACAGCCGCAGGCATGGCCTGCCGCTGCCGAACCTGTTCGACGGACTGCCAGCGGCCGACCGGAACCGACGGGAAATTGCTCGGCGCGGCGATCATACTGCCGCTCCATCGGCGGGCATCCCGGCCGGCCCGCCGCTTCCATCCCAGCCAGAGACCCGCAGCCATGCACATCGGTGTGCCGAAGGAAATCAAGATCCACGAGTACCGGGTGGGCCTCGTCCCCTCGTCCGTGCAGGAACTGGTGCACCACGGCCATCAGGTCGTGGTGGAGACGGGCGCCGGCCTGGGCGCGGGCATCGGCGACGCCGACTACGTCGCGGCCGGCGCCAGCATCGCGGGCGGCCCCGATCCGATCTTTGCCGAAGCCGACATGATCGTGAAGGTGAAGGAGCCGCAGGCGGCGGAGCGCGCCAAGCTCCGCCCGGGCCAGATCCTGTTCACCTACCTGCATCTCGCGCCCGACGCCGAGCAGACCCGCGAGCTGGTCGCCTCCGGCGCCGTCTGCATCGCCTACGAGACGGTCACCGCGCCGAACGGCTCGCTGCCGCTGCTGACGCCGATGTCCGAGGTCGCCGGCCGGCTCGCGCCGCAGGTGGGCGCGCACGCGCTGGAGAAGGCGCAGGGCGGCCGCGGCGTGCTGCTGGGCGGCGTGCCGGGCGTGCCGGCGGCGGAAGTGGTGATCCTCGGCGGCGGCGTGTCCGGCACGCATGCGGCGATGATCGCCGTAGGCATGGGCGCCAAGGTCACCGTGGTGGACCGCTCGACCGAGGCGCTGACGCGCCTCACCGCCCAGTTCGGCACCGCGATCTCCACCGTGTTCTCCAGCCGTGCCGCGATCGAGGAGCTGGTGCGCCGCGCCGACCTACTGATCGGCACCGTGCTGATCCCCGGCGCCGCCGCGCCGAAGCTGGTCACCCGCGCGATGCTGCAGACGATGAAGCCGGGCGCGGTGATCGTCGACGTCGCGATCGACCAGGGCGGCTGCGTGGAGACCTCGCACGCCACCACCCACGCCGACCCGACCTACGTGGTCGACGGCGTGGTGCACTACTGCGTCGCGAACATGCCCGGCGCGGTGGCGCGCACCTCCACCTTCGCGCTCAACAACGCGACCCTGCCGTTCGCGCTGGCGCTGGCCGACCTCGGCTGGAAACAGGCGCTGGCGCAGGACGTGCACCTGCGCCACGGCCTCAACGTCTGCGAGGGCAAGGTCACCTGCGCGCCGGTGGCCAAGGCGCATGGACTGGAGTACGTGAAGGCGGAAACCGCGATCGGCGCGTAAGGCTCGCAGCTCCCCGCCACGCAGCAAGATGGCCGATCGACAGGAAGGCCGGATGCGCAAGCATCCGGCCTTTTCGTCAGGCCTTCTCATGGGGACAAAAAGCGGACATACTGACCGCATCGATTACCAAGCGGGAAACACGACCATGGAAGACATTCGCCACCTGCTGGCCAGCCTGCGCGGCCGCTACACGCAAAAGGAGCTGGCCGAGCGCCTCGGGGTGGATACGCGCACCATCCGCCGTTGGGAGCTTGGCGAAAACGACCCGCCGCCCTACCTCGCCGACGCGATTCGCCAACGCCTGCTGCCGCTGGCTTCACCGTCCGACACGCCCGAGGCAGCCTTCACCTTCATCGACCTGTTTGCCGGCATCGGCGGCATCCGCATGGGCTTCGAAGCGCACGGCGGCCGCTGCGTGTTCACCAGCGAATGGAACCCCTACGCGCAGAAGACCTACCTCGCCAACTTCCCCGAATCCACCCACGCCCTCGTCGGCGACATCACCAAGGTGGACGAGCGCGACATCCCCGACCACGACGTGCTGCTGGCCGGCTTCCCCTGCCAACCCTTCAGCATCGCCGGCGTATCGAAGAAGAACGCGCTGGGCCGTGCACACGGCTTCGCCGATGAGACGCAAGGCACGCTGTTCTTCGACGTGGCACGCATCATCAAGGAGAAGCAGCCGAAGGCGTTCCTGCTGGAGAACGTGAAGAACCTCGTCAGCCACGACAAGGGCAACACCTTCCGCGTCATCAAGCGGACGCTGGAGGAAGAACTCGGCTATCACATCCATTGCAGGGTGATCGACGGCCAGCACTTCGTGCCGCAGCACCGCGAACGCATCCTGATCGTCGGCTTCCGCGAGCCGACCGACTTCACGTGGGACGACCTGCAGCTGCCCGGGCAAGGCCCGAAACTCGGCAGCATCCTGCACCCGCAAGACGGCAGCGAAGCCGCGGAATCGCACTACACCGGCGGCAAGCAGGCCAAGGTGGACGCGCGCTACACGCTCACGCCCAAGCTGTGGGCCTACCTGCAGAACTACGCCGCCAAACATCGCGCCGCCGGCAACGGCTTCGGCTACGGGCTGGTGGACGGCGACAGCGTGACGCGCACCCTGTCCGCGCGCTACTACAAGGACGGCTCGGAGATCCTCGTCTCGCAAGGTCCGCGCAAGCGGCCGCGGCGACTGACCCCGCGCGAGTGCGCGCGGCTGATGGGCCTGCCCGACTCGTTCACGATACCGGTCAGCGATACGCAGGCTTACAAACTGATCGCCGAGGCGGCGGTTGTGCCGATGATGGCAGCTGTCGCAAAGTGCATCGTGTCCAAGCTCGAACACGAGGAAGTCACGATGACCGACGACGCGCCGATTCCACCAATGGCTTTCTCAGGGAAAAAGTGGACACGCGAGCAGACGATGCTCGCGTTCTACTTCTACTGCCAAACGCCATTCGGGCAGCTCCACGGAAAGAACAAAAAGATCGTGGAACTTTCCAAGCTGATCGGCCGAACGCCCGGCGCGCTCGCGATGAAGTGCTGCAACATCGCAAGCATAGACCCCGCAATTCGTGACAGCGGCCGCGCAGGACTAGGCAATGCATCCGATCTAGATCGGGACATCTGGAGCGAGTTCCATGCCGACTGGGAGCGCCTTGCCATCGAATGCGAGCGCTTCCTTCAGCATCTGCGCCACGAACATGGTCTAAAACCTGCCGCACTTACCGAAGCCTCGGATAACTTCGTACTCTCCGACTATTCCGGCGAAACGCGGCAGGCGCTTGTTCAACAACGCATCAAGCAAGGCTTTTTCCGTCGTGCAGTCCTTAGCAGCTACGGGGCGCGTTGCTGCGTCTCAGGCGTATCGGATGAAAAATTTCTCGTCGCCAGCCATATCGTCGCGTGGAGTGCCGACAAGGCGAATCGCCTGAACCCAAGTAACGGACTGTGCCTCTCAGCCATACACGACAGGGCATTCGACAGCCACCTGTTCTCGCTGAGCGACGATTATCGAATCGTTCTGTCGAAGCGACTGGAAAGAACCAAAGACACGTTTCTAAAAGATGTATTTCTGCCCGTTCAAGATCGCCAAATAACGCTACCAGAACGATTTCGTCCCGATGCAGCCTTGCTGCGCGCTCACCGGGAAACAATGCTGGCGTCAGACGCATGAAGAACGTGACCATCGGCGATACGCTAGCCAATCGAGAAGCGGCCACGCTAGCCCGCTACTACGCCATCCGCGAAGGCGAAACCGAGTATAGCTATGGGGCAAGTCCAGCCGACGCGCTCGCCAACTTGGAAAAGCGCGACAACCTCGCGCAACTCAAGCTCGCCGACGACCTGTCCGAGGAAATCGCGTTTCTGGCGCTGGGCGCTGGCGAGCACCTGCGAGAGGTCAGCTCGCCCCGTGATTTGGACAAATTTGGCGGCTATATGGGTGTCATCAGTGAAGTAGTTCGCTGTGCGCCCCTACTCGCGAAACGCTCGCGCCAAATGCCGGACGACTTTTGCGGAGTCTGGCTCTACGACATAACCGAAAGATTCGGGCGAGAGTGGTCAGAGGCCTTGCTGGAAGGCAATCCTTCCAGCCCCGAAGAGTTTCTCGAATATGTCATTGCCGACGAATTGAACAAATGGACGTGACGGGCATCACCTACCCCCTAACCTCATCCTCCACCGCCACGAACCCACCGGTCTGCCGCTTCCACAGCCGCGCGTACAGCCCGTCGCGCGCCACCAGCTCGGCGTGCGTGCCGGTTTCCACGATGCGGCCCTGATCCAGCACCACGAGACGATCCATGCGCGCGATGGTGGAGAGGCGATGCGCGATCGCGATCACCGTCTTGCCCTGCATCAAGAGGTCGAGGCTTTCCTGGATCGCCGCCTCGGCTTCGGAGTCGAGTGCGCTGGTGGCTTCGTCCAGCACGAGGATCGGCGCGTCCTTGAGCAGCACGCGGGCGATCGCGATGCGCTGGCGCTGGCCGCCGCTGAGCTTCACGCCGCGCTCGCCGACCAGCGCGTCGTAGCCGGTGCGGCCTTCGCCGTCGACCAAGGTGGGAATGAACTCGTCGGCGCGCGCCTTGCGCACCGCCTCGGCGATCTGCGCCTCGCTGGCGTCGGGGCGGCCGTAGAGGATGTTGTCGCGGATCGAGCGGTGCAACAGCGAGGTGTCCTGCGTCACCACGCCGATCTGCGAACGCAGGCTTTCCTGCGTCACCTGCGCCACGTCCTGGCCGTCGATGGTGATCTGCCCGCCTTCGAGGTCGTACAGCCGCAGCAGCACGTTGACGAGGGTGGACTTGCCTGCGCCGCTGGGGCCGACGAGGCCGATCTTCTCGCCTGCGCGCACGGCGAGGTCGAGGCCGGAAATCACCCCACCCTGCTTGCCGTAGTGGAAGTGGATGTCGTGGAAGTGCACGGCGCCGTTGGTCACCTCCAGCGGCATCGCGCCTTCGCGATCCTGCACCGCGCGCGGCTGCGCGATGGTGGTGATGCCGTCCTGCACCGTGCCCACGTTCTCGAAGATGCCGTTGACCACCCACATGATCCAGCCGGACATGTTGTTGATGCGGATCACCAGCCCGGTCGACAGCGCGATCGCGCCCACCGTCACCCGCCCCTCGCTCCACAGCCACAGCGCCAGCGCCGAGGTGCCGGCAATCAGCACGCCGTTGAGCGTGGTGATGCTGGCATCCAGCGCGGTGGTGACGCGGGTCATGCGGCGCAGCTTGTCGGTCTGCTCGGCCATCGCCTCGGCCACGTAGGCCTCCTCGCGCCGGGTGTGCGCGAACAGCTTCAGCGTGAGCACGTTGCTGTAGCCGTCCACGATGCGCCCCATCAGCTTCGAGCGCGCCTCCGAGGCCTTCCACGAGCGCTGCTTGATCCGCGGGATGAAGAACCACAGCAGGCCGACGTACGCGAACACCCACACGAACAGCGGTACGGCCAGCCACAGGTCGGCGTGCGCGAACAGCGCGATGGCGCTGCCGGTGTAGATCAGCACGTACCAGATCGCGTCCACGATCTGCACCGCCGATTCGCGCAGCGCGCCGCCGGTCTGCATGATGCGGTTGGCGATGCGCCCGGCGTAATCGTTCTGGAAGAAGCCCAGGCTCTGGCGGATCACGTAGCGGTGGTTCTGCCAGCGGATGCGGTTGGTGAGGCTGGGCACGATCGCCTGGTTCACCAGCAGGTCGTGCAGGCTGTTGAACACCGGCCGCGCCACCAGCGCCACCAGCGCCATGCCGAGCAGCTCGCGTCCGTGCCGCTGGAAGAAATCCGCCGCGGGCACGCCCTTCGCCATGTCCACGATGCGGCCGATGAAGCCGAACAGCGACACCTCGATCACCGCCACGCAGAAGCCGACCACGATCGCCGCGGCGAACACCGGCCACACTTGGCGCAGGTAGAACGCATAGAAGCGCCACACCGGCTGCGGCGGCATGCCGTCGCGCGGCTCCTTGAACGCGTCGATCAGGGATTCGAACCAGCGGAAGATCATGGGTTGCCTGCCGCACCAGCCAGCAACCAGCTTGATGGCGGGCGCGCACGTTCACAAGGTGACGCATGGCATGGAGACCGGGCAAGCGCTTCGTCGCTGCCGGTGCTCGCGCCACGCCTGAACGCCAGCCCCGCCCGCGTCGCTCGGCCGATTGACCGTCCGCGGCATGGCTCCGATCATGCCGGGCATGTCCATCCTGCTTCGTCGTTTGCCGGCGCTTCCGGCGATCCTGCTGTCCCTGCTGCTGGCGCTCGGCGCCACGCCCGCCCGGGCGCATGCCGACGTGGGCAGCGCCGCCGCGCCCGCCGCCACGCCGGCGCAGACCCTGCAGCAGCTGAGCGACCAGCTCGACACGGTGAAGGCCGCGCTGAAGGACGCGCAGAAGAACAAGGCCGGCACGCCTCCATTGGCCGACCTGCGCACCAGCGCGATGCAGGTGCAGGACCAGGCGCGCCAGCTGGCCGACAGCCTCGCGCCGCAGATGACCGCGCTGCAGGCGCAGATCACCGTGCTGGGACCGCCGCCGGCCAAGGGCGCGCCGCCGGAAGCGCCGGAAGTGGCCGCGCAGCGCCGCCAGCTGGACAAGGCGCAGGCCGGCCTCAATGCGCAGATCGTGCAGGCGAAATCGCTGGGGCTGGATGCCCTGCAACTGGTGGCGCAGATCACCGGCCTGCGCAACGACCAGTTCCAGGCGCGCCTCGCCGCGCGCACGGACACGCCGCTCGGCCATGCGTTCTGGTCCGACCAGACGCATGCGCTGCCGAACGACCTGACCCGCCTGCAGCGCCTCGCCGCGCGCTGGTCCGAAGCCTGGAGCGACGCCTGGCAGCCGCCGAACCGGCAGCCGCTGCTGCTGTGCCTCGCCGCCGCGGTGCTGCTGCTCGCCGGCGGGCGCTGGACGCTGCAGCGGCTGTGGCAGTTCGTCGCCACGCGTTGGCTGCCCGGCGGCCACCTGCGCCGCAGCGCGATGGCGGCGGTGATGGCGCTGTCCACCGCGCTGGCGATCGGGCTGGCCGCGAAACTGGTGCAGCTGGGTCTGAACTGGAACGACACGCTGGACAGCGACCTCGACGCGATGGCCGATTCGGCGGTGCGCGCGTTCTGCTTCGCCGCGCTGATGGCCGGGCTGGGCAGCGCGCTGCTGTCGGCGCGGCGCGCGTCGTGGCGGCTGCTGCCGCTGTCGGACATCGCGGCGCGGCGGCTGCAGCGCTACCCGTGGTTGCTCGGCGGCGCCGCGCTGCTGGTGGGCCTCACCGAGCGGATCGTCCGCAGCATCGGCTCCAGCCTGCCGGCCACGGTGCTGCTGCACGCGCTGCTGGCGCTGCTGGTCAGCGCGCTGATCGGCCGGGTGCTGCTGCACCTGCGCCACGCGCGGCGCGAGGCGAACGCGGCGGGCGACATCCAGGCGCGCCGGCCGCTGTGGGTGGGCCTGCTGAGTTTCGCCGCCGCGCTGGGCGTGGCGCTGTGCTGGCTCGCGGTCTGCACCGGCTACATCGCGCTGGCCTTCTTCGTGGCGGTGCAGATGCTGTGGACCGGCCTGATCGCCGCCTGCCTGTACCTGCTGGTGCAGCTGGTGCGCGACCTGTTCGAGGCGCTGCTGTCGCCGCAGGGCCGCAGCGGCCAGCACCTGCAGGCCGGCTTCGACCTCGCCCCCGGCACGCTGGAGCAGGCCGCCACCGTGCTCACCGGCATCACCCGCGTGCTGCTGGCGCTGGCCGCGCTGGCGCTGGCGCTGATGCCGTTCGACGCCACCCCGGCGGAGCTGGCGCAGCGCGCGCTGCAGCTGTTCAGCGGGCTCAAGCTGGGCCAGCTCAACATCAGGCCCGGCACCGTGCTCGGTGCGATCGCGGTGTTCGTGCTGGGGCTGATGGCGCTGCGCGTGCTCAAGCGCTGGCTGAGCGAGCAACTGCTGCCCAGCACCGCGATGGACCCGGGCATGCGCGAGTCCGTGGTCACCCTGCTCGGCTACCTCGGCGGCGTGCTGGTGTTCGCGCTGGCGCTGGTGGCGTTGAACGTGAACCTGCAGAGCATCGCGTGGATCGCCAGCGCGCTGTCGGTGGGCATCGGCTTCGGCCTGCAGGCGGTGGTGCAGAACTTCATCTCCGGCCTGATCTTGCTGGTGGAGCGGCCGGTGAAGGTGGGCGACTGGGTGAGCCTGTCCAGCGAGGTCGAGGGCGACATCCGCCGCATCAACGTGCGCGCCACCGAGATCCAGCTGTGGGACCGCTCCACCGTGATCGTGCCGAACTCGCAGCTGATCACCCACAACGTGCGCAACGTGACCCACGGCAGCGCGCAGGGCCGCGTGCGCATCCTGCTGCCGATGCCGCTGGACACCGACGCCGACCGCGCGCGCCAGCTGATGCTGGACGCGCTGAAGGCGCATCCGGCCACCCTCGACACCCCTGCGCCGCTGGTGCGGCTGGACAACATCAACGCCAGCGCGATGACCTTCAGCATCACTTCCTACGTGCGCAGCCCGCGCGACGTGGGCGCGGTGAAGAGCGACATCCTGTTCGACATCCTCGCCCGCCTGCGCGAGGCGCAGCTGCCGCTGTCCACGCCGCAGAGCATGGTGGTGCGCACGCTGGGCCCGCTGGGCGAGGACAGCCCCGCGGCGCCGTTCCAGGCCTCGTGAGCACGGCGCGCGGAGCGGACCGATGGCCTGGCACAGCATCGTCCCCGCGCCACCGCTCGACACCCTGATCGAGACGATCTGGGACTGGGACATGCCGCCGGCCGCGCCCGGCCGCGAGCGCATCCTGCCGGTGCCCGGCACCTCGCTGATCGTCAACCTGCACGAGGACGAGACCCGCATCTGGCACGACGACGGCAGCTGCGAGCGCGCCTCCGGCAGCGTGATTGGCGGGCCGTACCTGCGCAGCTGGATCATCGACACGGCCGAGCAGACCCGGGTGATGGGGCTGACGTTCCGCCCCGGCGGCGCGCATGCGCTGATCGGCATCGACATCGGCGAACTGGGCCGGCGCGACGTGGATCTCGACGCACTGTTCGGCGCCGCCGCGCGCCGGCTGCGCCAGCGCCTGCTGGAAACCCCCTGCCCGCTGCGCCGGCTGGCGCTGCTGGAAGGCTGGCTGCGCAGCCTGCGCGCCGAACCCGCGCTCGACCCGGTGATCGCCCATGCCGTCGCCGCGCTGGGCCGCACGCCGCAGCTCGCGCGCATCGGCGCACTGCAGCGCGACAGCGGCTGGTCGGCACACCGCTTCGGCACGCGCTTTCGCGAGCAGATCGGCATGACGCCGAAACAGTTCGCCCGGCTGCTGCGCTTCCGCGCCGTGGTGACCCAGGCGCATCCGCGGGCCGAAGTACGCTGGAGCGAACTTGCCGCCGACGGCGGCTACAGCGACCAGGCCCACCTCAATCACGAGTTCCGCGCCTTCGCCGGCATCACCCCGGGCGAGTTCATGGCCTGCCGCGGCAGCGGACCGAACCATCTGCGGCTGGATTGAGCCGCGAAAAAATCTACAAGACCGTGCGACACGGCCGGGCGTAGGCTGCATCCGTCACCACACCGGAGCACGCCATGTCGGCCACCACCCACGGCAGCACCCTGATCCCCTGCCTGCGCTACCGCGACGCCCACGCGATGATCGCCTGGCTGTGCCGCGCGTTCGGCTTCGAAAAACACGCGGTGTACGACGACGATGCCGGCGGCGTGGCGCACGCCCAGCTCGTGCACGGCCACGGCATGCTGATGCTGGGCAGCGTGCGCGACGACGCGTTCGGCCGGCGCATCGCCCAGCCCGACGAAACCGGCGGCCGCGAAACCCAGTGCACCTACGTGATCGTCGCCGACTGCAAGGCCCACTATGAGCACGCCAAGGCCGCGGGGGCGGTGATCGTGGACGATTATGCGGAGAAGGACTACGGCGGCGCCGGCTACAGCTGCCGTGATCCGGAAGGCCATCTGTGGTCGTTCGGAAGCTACGATCCGTGGCGGGCGGAATGATGCTTCGGCAAGGCCGATCCCGCGCCCTGCTTGCGAGAGAGGGGGTCTTTGCTTTCGCAAGGAACAAAGCGGTTTCGTGCCGCTGCCGCGGCCCGAGCTACTTCTCTTTTGCTTGTCCACGCACGCGCAGGAGCGCGTGCGAACGGCGAAGCCGGCCCGAAGGGCGGAGGGCAGGATGCCCGGA
>OFIS01000095.1_pt1 | contig 111664 bp, 116 predicted proteins | sample 1775071 | NCBI WGS metagenome assembly OFIS01 (sample SAMN08195774, study PRJEB24354) | sludge metagenome | isolation source: sludge from phenol fed wastewater aerobic bioreactor C | place: India: Nagpur | collected 2016-09-17 | reverse complement strand
TCGTTCTTCAAGGGGTGCTGGAAATGCGACTTGGGACTGCGGCCTGCCCGGGGCCGACCAAACAATGCGGGCGATGAGTCGCGTCTGCGCTTCTCTTTCTTATCCCTCCCCCTTGCTTTCTTTCCCCTCTCCCCTTGGGGGAGAGGGGAAGAAAGAAAGAGGAGCGAGATCACGTCCTAATGCACCACGAACTCGCCGTTCACGGTGCGCATCTCCGCCGGCTTGATCAGCTTGCAGTGCGCGACCTCGACGGAATGCAGCGGGCCCTCGATCTTGTCCTGCCAGAAATCGAGAAACTTCTGCAGCTCGGGAAACGTCGGAAACAGGTCGTAGGCCTGCCAGACGTAGGATTGCAGCAGCCAGCGATGGTCGGGACGGCGGTAAAGGATGTGCGCCGTGGTCAGTCCATAGCCCTCAACCTGCTTGGCAAAGTCACTCGAAACCGTCGAACCCATCGCATCCTCCGTTTAAATCGGACGATAATTTTCCAGTCCCGGTCCGGTCCATTGCAAGCCAAATCAATGAACAAACTGTTTAAGATCAATGCGTTAGCAGCAGGCGCGCGGGTCTGCTAACAGCCCCGCCCTCCGTGCGGACAGCCAGGGCCGGCGCCGTTAACCATTTAATTTCAGTCGCTTGGAGAGATTGTTGGCACTCCGCGCCGATGAGTGCTAAAAAATCCGCGAGGACCCCTTGCGGGCAAAAAAGTCTCTCCCATCTCGGCCGCAAGGTGCCGGCGGGAAGAAAATTGCCGGCACCCGGGTAAGTCCAGAACAGTCAGAATCCAGGAGGTTTGCCATGAAGTTCCGTCCGCTTCACGACCGTGTCGTCGTCAAGCGCATCGATGCCGAGCAGAAGACTGCCGGCGGCATCATCATTCCCGATAGCGCGCAGGAAAAGCCGAGCCAGGGCGAGATCGTCGCCGTGGGTCCCGGCGGCCGCGACGAAAGCGGCAAGCTCACCCCGATCGACGTCAAGGTCGGCGACATCGTGCTGTTCGGCAAGTGGTCGGGCACCGAGGTCAAGATCGACGGTCAGGATCTTCTGATCATGAAGGAAAGCGACATCATGGGCGTCCTCGAAGGCGTCTCGGCCAAGAAGAAGGCCGCCTAACCCTTCGCCTCAACAACAGAGTCATTGGCCTCATCCTTCGAGACGGCGCGTTCCGCGCCTCCTCAGGATGAGGGTTCAAAAACGGAGCAAACTCACATGGCTGCCAAAGACGTCAAATTCTCCGTCGACGCGCGCGACCGCATGCTGCGCGGCGTCGATACCCTCGCCAACGCTGTCAAGGTGACGCTCGGTCCGAAGGGCCGCAACGTCGTCCTCGACAAGTCGTTCGGCGCCCCGCGCATCACCAAGGACGGCGTCACCGTCGCCAAGGAAATCGAGCTCGAGGACAAGTTCGAGAACATGGGCGCGCAGATGGTGCGCGAAGTCGCTTCGAAGTCGGCCGACTTCGCCGGCGACGGCACCACCACCGCCACCGTGCTCGCCCAGGCGATCGTCAAGGAAGGTTCGAAGGCGGTTGCCGCCGGCATGAACCCGATGGATCTCAAGCGCGGCGTCGATCTCGCCGTCGATGCGATCGTCGAGCACCTCAAGGCCAACTCCAAGAAGGTCACCTCGAACGAGGAAATCGCCCAGGTCGGCACGATCTCGGCCAACGGCGACCAGGAAATCGGCAAGTTCCTCGCCGAAGCCATGAAGAAGGTCGGCAACGAGGGCGTCATCACCGTCGAGGAAGCCAAGTCGCTCGACACCGAACTCGACGTCGTCGAGGGCATGCAGTTCGACCGCGGCTACATCTCGCCCTACTTCGTCACCAACGCCGACAAGATGCGCGTTGAGATGGAAGACCCCTACATCCTGATCTACGAGAAGAAGCTCTCGGGTCTCCAGGAACTGCTGCCGCTGCTCGAAGCCGTCGTGCAGACCGGCAAGCCGCTGCTCATCGTCGCCGAGGACATCGAAGGCGAAGCCCTCGCCACCCTCGTCGTCAACAAGCTGCGCGGTGGCCTCAAGGTCGCTGCCGTCAAGGCGCCGGGCTTCGGCGATCGCCGCAAGGCCATGCTGCAGGACATCGCGATCCTGACCGGCGGCCAGGCGATCTCGGAAGATCTCGGCATCAAGCTCGAGAACGTCACGCTCTCCATGCTCGGCCGCGCCAAGAAGGTGTCGATCGACAAGGAGAACACCACCATCGTCAACGGCGCCGGCAAGAAGGCCGACATCGAGGCGCGCGTCCAGCAGATCAAGGCGCAGATCGAGGAAACCACCTCGGACTACGACCGTGAGAAGCTGCAGGAGCGTCTGGCCAAGCTCGCGGGCGGCGTCGCGGTGATCCGCGTCGGCGGCGCCACCGAGATCGAGGTGAAGGAGCGCAAGGATCGCGTCGACGACGCGATGCACGCCACCCGCGCCGCGGTCGAGGAAGGCATCCTGCCGGGCGGCGGCATCGCCCTGCTCCGCGCCACGGAAGCCCTCAAGAAGGTGAAGACGCAGAACGAAGACCAGAAGCACGGCGTCGAGATCGTCCGCAAGGCGATCCAGGCCCCGGCCCGTCAGATCGCGCTCAACGCGGGTGAGGACGGCTCGGTCATCGTCGGCAAGGTGCTCGAGAAGGACCAGTACTCCTACGGCTTCGACGCGCAGAACGGCGAGTACGGGAACATGATGTCCAAGGGCATCATCGACCCGACCAAGGTCGTGCGTGCGGCGATCCAGAACGCGGGTTCGGTCGCGGGCCTGCTGATCACCACGGAAGCGATGGTCGCCGAAGTGCCCGCCAAGAAGGGTGCCGGCGCCGGCGCGCCGGGCGGCATGCCCGGCGGCATGGGCGGCATGGACTTCTAAGGTCCGCGTCACGCACGTAAACAACATGAAGGCCCGGGAGAAATCCCGGGCCTTTGTCATTGGGATTCCTCGCCGAGCGGGAGAGGAAAATCACGCCAGGACAATCGCGGGCCGCGTCACATCCGTTAGGCTGACGACTCCCCTGCCGCCCGCCGTCACAGCCCTGTCACAATCCCCGCCGGAATATTCCGAAATGCATTTTCCCACCTCGCTGAGCGACATCGACTTCCTCGCCATCGTCGCCGCCGCGGCCGTCATCCTCAACATCATCGGCTACATGATGAAGACGATGATCCCGCTGCGCATCGTGGCGATGACGACCAACTGCCTGTTCATCACATGGTCGTCGTTCGCGGGCGTCTATCCGACCTTGATCCTCAACGTCATCCTGTTTCCGATCAACGCGCTACGCCTGTTTCAGATGAAGCGGCTGATCCGGCAGGTCAACGAAGCGGCCAACGGCGACTTGTCGTTCGACTGGGTCAAGCCGTTCACCACCAAGCATCACCACGACGCCGGCACCACGCTGTTTCAGAAGGGCGACCCGGCGAGCGAGATGCACTTCATCATGTCGGGCCGGTTCCGTGTCGTGGAGCGCGACGTCGAGATCGGGCCCGGCGGCGTGATCGGCGAACTCGGCCTGCTCGAGCCCGGCAAGTCCCGCACCGCGACCATCGAATGCATCGAGAGCGGCGAGACGCTGGTCATCTCTTACGACCACGTCATGCAACTCTATTTCCAGAACCCGACCTTCGGCTTCTACTTCCTGCAACTGTCCACGGCGCGGCTATTCCACACCATCAAGACGCTGGAGGAGGAAAACGCGACCTTGCGCGCGGCCAAGGCCAATCTCGGCCCTACGGCTTCGGCCTAGTGCGGTTCCGATCATGAGAAATCGGGTGGACGCCGGCGGCGGGCGCGTTACCCTGCCCGGCATGGCGACAGCGAAAAACGAAAACGACCACGGAAAAGATCGAACGCGGGTACATCCGCCGTCGCCGATCCTATCGTGGCCGTCTGGGACGCAGATCGCTTGAGCAATCCGGCGCCGCTTGCCCTATTCTATAGACCCCGATTGTGTAGATAACATGACGAAAACCTTAACGAAAACTTACCAAAGGGCCCATGTCGGCGTCGGCGGCTGGACCTACGAGCCGTGGCGCGGCGTGTTTTACCCCAAGGGTCTGCCGCATGCGCGCGAACTCGAGTATGCGGGACAGCATCTGACCTCCATCGAGGTCAATGGCACCTTCTATTCGACCATGAAGCCGGCGAGCTTCGCCAAATGGGCGTCCGAAGTGCCCGCCGGCTTCGTGTTCTCGCTGAAAGGACCGCGTTATGCGGTCAATCGCCGCGTGCTGGCGGAAGCCGGCGACTCGATCAAACGCTTTCTGGATTCCGGCATCACCGAACTCGGGCCAAAGCTGGGGCCCCTGCTCTGGCAGTTCGCTCCGCACAAGAAATTCGATGCCGCCGATTTCGGCGCCTTCCTCGATCTGCTGCCCGACAAGTTCGATGGCGCGACGCTGCGTCATGTCGTCGAAGTCCGCAACGACACCTTCAAGACGCCGGAGTTCATCGCCTTGGCGCGCGAGAAAGGCGTTGCCATCTGCTACGCCGAGCACGCGACCTATACCGAGATCGCCGACATCACCGCCGACTTCGTTTACGCGCGGTTGCAGAAAGGCGACGAGAAACTGAAAGCCGGCTATCCGCCCAAGGCGCTCGATCAATGGGCCGAGCGCGTCAAGATCTGGGTCAAAGGTGGCGAGCCGGCCGATCTGCCGCGCATCGACAAGAAGTCCGCGCCGAAGAAACCGCGCGACGCCTTCATCTATTTCATTCACGAAGCCAAGGTGAAGATGCCGGCCGCCGCGATGGCCCTGATCGAGCGGCTGAAGTAAGCGCTACGCGCCCGGAAAGACCTGCCAGTGCCGCGGCAGGAAGTGCAGCCGCCCCGCAAGCTCCGCGGCTGCATCGACCGGCAGCTCGACCTCGATACGGTGTCTGCCCACGCCGACATCAAGTTCGACGCGCCGCCAGCCGCCGCTGCGCCGAATGGAAACGATATCACCGGCAATGCCGCCGGGCCGCGCCGTCACCACCTCGACGCCGCTCGGCCGCATCAACAGCCGCGCCGGGCCATCAACGATGTCGACAGCGCGGATATCGATGGGTGAGCCGTCAAAGCTGACCTGGCCCTGCGACACCGTCACCGGCAGCTCACAGGCCTCGCCAATAAAGGAGAAGACGAAAGACGACACCGGCCGGTCGTAGATCTCGTCCGGCGTGCCGACCTGCTCGATGCGGCCCTGGCTCATCACCACGACACGGTCCGCAAGCTCCAGGGCCTCCTCCTGGTCGTGGGTCACGAACACAGTGGTGTGGCCGGTTTGTTCGTGGAGCGCGCGCAGCCAGTGCCGCAGTTCGCGCCGCACCTTGGCGTCGAGCGCGCCGAACGGCTCGTCAAGCAGCAGCACCCGTGGCTCGATGGCGAGCGCCCGCGCCAGCGCCACGCGCTGACGCTGACCGCCCGACAATTGCGACGGAAAGCGTTTCTCGAGACCGGCGAGTTGCACGAGGTCGAGCAAGTCACTGGCGCGCTTGCGAATCGCGGCGGCCGGCGGCCGCGTCGCCCGCGGCCGCACCGTCAGCCCAAAGCCGATATTGTCAGCGACCGTCATATGCTTGAACAGCGCATAACTCTGGAAAACGAAACCGACATTGCGCTCCTGCACGTCGAGCCGCGACGCATCTTCGTCGCCGAAATAGACGGCACCTTCGGTCGGCTGTTCGAGCCCGGCAATCAGTCGCAGCAGCGTGGTCTTGCCCGAGCCGGACGGGCCGAGCAGCGCGATCAGTTCGCCCGACCGGATGTCGAGCGACACGCCATGCAGCGCTGCGAAACGGTCGAATTCCTTGCGCACATTGGCGATACGAATATCCATACAGGTACCTTAGTGACGGCCGCTGCCGGCGGCAATCTGGTCGCCATAGCGCCATTCCAGCAGCGCTTTCACCGCCAGCGTGAACAGCGCCAGCAGCGCGAGCAGCGAGGCCACGGCGAACGCCGCCGTGAACGCGTATTCGTTGTAGAGAATTTCGACATGCAGCGGCATCGTGTTGGTGAGGCCGCGTATCTTGCCCGACACCACCGCGACGGCGCCGAACTCGCCCATCGCGCGCGCATTGCAAAGCAGCACGCCGTACAGCAACGCCCATTTCACGTTCGGCAGCGTGACGTACCAGAAGGTCTTGAAACCGCTGGCGCCGAGCGAAAGCGCCGCCTCCTCGTCGCCGGTGCCCTGCTCCTGCATCAGCGGGATCAGTTCGCGCGCCACGAACGGGAACGTGACGAAGATGGTCGCCAGTACGATTCCCGGTACGGCGAAGATGATCTCGATGCCGTGGGCGCTGAGCCATGAACCGAAATAGCCCTGGGCACCGAAGAGCAGAACATAGACCAGGCCCGCGACCACCGGCGATACCGAGAACGGCAGATCGATGAGCGTGATGACGAAACTCTTGCCCTTGAAGTCATGCTTGGCGATGGCCCAGGCGGCGGCAATGCCGAAAATCATGTTGGCCGGCACCGAGATGGCCGCGATCAGCAGGGTCAGGTGAATGGCGGCCTGCGCCTCCGGGTCGACAATCGCTTTGACGAAACCGGCTGCACCGCCACGCAGCGCCTCGGCGAACACCAGCACCAGCGGCAGCACGAGGAACAGCCCAAAGAACAGCACCGCGATCGCGATCAGGAGCATCCGCACCGCCGCGGATTCGCTCGTCGGCAATTCAACGCGGCGCCGCTCAGACGGCATGTCCGAACCTCCGCCGGCTCCAGGCCTGGATCAGATTGATGAGCAGCAGCATCGTGAAAGAGATGGCCAGCATCATCGACGCTACCGCGGTCGCCGCCGCGTAGTTAAACTCCTCGAGCCGGATGACGATCAGCAGCGGCGCGATCTCGGACACGTAGGGGAGATTTCCGGCGATGAAGATGACCGAGCCGTATTCGCCGATGGCGCGCGCCAGCGCCAGCGCAAATCCGGTCAGGATCGCCGGCACCAACGGCGGCAGGATGACCCGGAAAATTGTCTGCAACCGCCTCGCGCCCAGGGTCGCTGCGGCCTCCTCAAGCTCCCTGTCGAGGTCGGCCAGCACAGGTTGCACCGTGCGCACGACGAACGGCAGGCCGACAAAGACCAGCGCCACCACAATGCCCGCCGGCGTATAGGCAATGGTGATGCCGAGCGGCTCGACGAGCGCGCCGAACCAGCCGGTCGGCGCATAGAGGGCGCTCAGCGCGATGCCCGCGACTGCGGTGGGCAGCGCGAATGGCAGGTCGATCATGGCGTCGATGACGCTCTTGCCGGCAAACCGGTAGCGCACCAGCACCCAGGCCAGGATCAAACCGAATACGGCATTGATCGCCGCAGCAATCAGAGAAGCGCCGAAACTCGTGCGCAGCGCCGCCAAGGTTCGCGGGTCGAGCGCGAGACGCCAGTATTCGTCCCAGCCAAGCGAGGCGCTGCGGACAATAAGGGCGCCGAGCGGGATCAGCACGATGAGGCTCAGATACGCCATCGAGAAGCCGAACGTGATCCCGAAACCCGGGATGACGCTCGGCCGTTTCCACGTCCATGAATCGGCGACTGTCATTGGACCGGGATATTACCGCGACGAGCTCGTGGCGCTTACAGAATTATTTTGGCCTGAATATCTGATCGAAGACTCCGCCATCCCCGAAGTATTTGGGCTGCGCCGCTTTCCAGCCGCCGAAATCCTCGATGGTGGCGAGCTTCAGCACGGGAAAACGCTTCAAGTCCTCAGGGTTCGCGAGTTCCGGTTTCGATGGCCGGTAATAGTGTTTGGCGGCAATGCGCTGCCCATCGGCGCTGTACAGGTATTCCAGATAGGCCTGCGCCACCTCGGTCATCTTGTGCTTCTCCGCGTTGTCGTCGACGAGCGCAACCGGAGGTTCAGCCGTAATCGATACTGTCGGCGCCACGACTTCGAATTTGTCAGGGCCGAGTTCGTTGAGCGCGAGGAAGGCTTCATTTTCCCACGCCAGAAGCACATCTCCGATCCGTCGCTGAACGAAGGTGGTCGTCGATCCGCGTGCGCCGGTATCGAGCACAGGCACATTGGCAAACAATTGCCGGAGAAGGTCCGTCGCCCTGGCTTCATCGTCGCCGTATTTGTCCTTCGCCCAAGCCAGGGCGGCGAGAACATTCCACCGCGCGCCACCGGACGTCTTCGGGTTCGGGGTAATCACGACAATGCCCGGCTTCACGAGGTCATCCCAATCCTTGATGGCCTTGGGATTGCCCTTGCGGACCAGAAAAACGATGGTGGAGGTGTAGGGTGACGAATTGTTCGGCAGACGGCTTTTCCAGTCCGCCGGCAGCTTGCCGGACCTTTCGGCAATGGCGTCGATATCGGCTTCCAGCGCCAGCGTGACAATGTCGGCTTCCAGCCCGTCGATCACGGCGCGCGCCTGCGCTCCCGAGCCGCCATGCGATTGCCGCACGGCGATGGTGCGACCCGTCTTCTGCTTCCAGTGCGCGATGAAGGCGGCATTGTAGTCACGATAGAGTTCGCGCGTCGGATCGTAAGACACGTTGAGCAGCCGCGTCTGAGCAACCGCCGGCACCGCAAGCCCTGCCAGAAATCCGGCCGCTAAAGCGGCGACAGTCGGGCCAGCGATGAAAGAAAAGAAGCGCATGAATATGCCCTCAGTCCAGCGTCATGGGCGATGACCATCGCCGCGCAGACCGGACACGGCAAGAGCGCGGCAGATGAAACATGGAAGGATCGAAGAACAACGGCCGAAAGCGACCAGTTACACGATCGAAATCACCGAAATGAAGAATGTTCCCGCGCACTTGTCCACAGACCGCGGTGCCCCGCGACAATTCGCGCTGAGACGTACGGCCAGACGGTTCCGCCGAGGGACAGCCGAGGCGAACGTCACCCCGGTCTCACTCCGCCGGCTGCAGGGCGTGCCGGTTTTCGATGCTTACAACCAGGGCGGTGAGCGCCAGCGTGGCGAGGAACATCAGCAACGCCACGGCGGCGTTGGCGCCGAGTACAAGGCCGAAGCCGCCCGTCTTGTGCAGCAGCGCGATCATGCCGATGGCGATGCCCGAGGAAATGAACAAGGTAAAATAGCGCACCGCATAAACACGGCCGCGCCACGCATCGGCGGTGTATCGCGCGAGGATGATGTCGTTCACCGTCACCTGCGCGTAGATCGCGGCGATCGCGATGGCGAGAGCGGCCATGAGCGGAAAGCCCTCGGCCTGGGAGGCCCACAAATTGCCGACAAAGCCGAGGCAGGTCACGACGGCGAACAGGTAATGCGGCGCGAAGCGCTCGACGAGGCGCCCGATGGCGAGTTGCGCCAGAGCGCCGCACAGCAGCACGGCGGTGGCGACGCTGCCGACCAGCACCAGCGGCACGTTATTCACCATGCCCTCATCGACGATCTTGGGCAGCGCAATGGTAAGCACATTGAACACGAGGCCGGCCGACAGCGCGATGACGAGGAAAAGCGCAAACAGCATCGCCATGACCTTCGCCGTCAGAGGCACGGCGGCCTTGCTTTGCCTTTTGCTGGCATGGTGCCGATCATCCGGCGTGAGCCGGAGATAGACAATGCCGGTAATCAGCATGAAGAACGCGGGCACGTAGAAAGCCGCGCGCCAGCTGATCCACCAGGCCAGCGCGCCGGAAACGCCGGCCGCAAGCGAGACGCCGAGATTGCCGCAAACGCCGTTGAAGGCCAGCGTGCGCCCCATCGTGCCGCCCTTCGCGGCCGCTTCGATCAGCATCGCCATACCGACTGGATGATAGATTGCGGCGAAAACGCCGATCGCGAACATAGCGACGGAGAGCACGAGCAGGTTCGGCGCCAGCGCCACCGCGATCATCGAGAGACCGCCGCCGATATAAAAAGTCGCCATCATGTTGCGGCGGCTCCAGCGGTCGGCCAGCCATCCGGCCGGCAGCGAGAACAGGCCGAAGGCCACGAACGCGGTCGTCGATAGCGCAATCAGCTCGCTGTAGGGCCGGCCATAGACCGCCTCGAGCCCGATCACGACCGTCGGATAGATCAGCAGGATGAAATGATCAAAGCCGTGGGCAATGTTGAGAAAGGCAATGGATCGTCGGCGCGCCGTGTCGTCGGTGTTGGTGGTGGAGGTCGGGCTGGCGATCATTACGAGGACTTTCGTGCGGAGACTCTGCGAATGGCTGGCATTATAGGGCTTGCCATTTAACGACGTTCGGTCGATTTTCGTCGCGTTTGGGCCACAAACAGACCATTAGCGATGACCTTACCCGTTTACCGTCAAAATCTCGATCAGGCCCCCCGCCCCGTCGCGGTGCTGGCCAAGTCCTGCGCCGCCACCGACCACATCCCCCTTCACATCCACCGCCGCGGCCAGTTGCTGCATGCCACCAGCGGCATCATGCGCGTGGAGACGGAGCATGCCGCCTGGATCCTGCCGCCCGCCCAGGCGATCTGGTTGCCGCCGCAACTTCCGCACCAGGTCACCATGCGCAGCAAGGTCGAGATGCGAACCGTTTATATCGACGAGGCATTGTGCCGGTCGCTGCCGGGCCAACCGGTCTTCGCCGAGATATCCGGGCTGCTGCGCGAACTCATTCTCGCGCTGCTCGACGAGCCTCCCGATTACGACGAAAATGACCGAGGCGGCGACATCGCCCGGCTCATCCTGACCGAACTGGCCCGTCTGGCCGAGCGCCGGCACGCCGTCCCGGTGCCGACGGACGGTCGCGCGTTGCGGGTGGTCCGGGCGCTCATGGATGACCCCGGCATCGATCGCGACCTCGACGGCTGGGCAGACCAGGCCGGCGCCAGCCGGCGGACGCTGGCCCGGCTGTTTCGTCAGGAGACCGGCCTCAGCTTCGCCGAATGGCGGGCGCGCCTTCGCGCCATCGAGGGGCTGGCGCGGCTGTCGGACGGCGCCTCCGTCGCCGAAACCGCGGCAGCCGTCGGCTATGCCAGCGCCTCGGCCTTCACGGCCATGATCCGCCGCACCCTCGGCCAGCCGCCCCGCGCGCTCAATCGCCATCTAGGCGAGCGCTAGGCCCTACACAACCATATACCACTTAAGCGCGACATCAACCGGTGTAGACACGCCACTGATACCCTCTTTAGTTGTAGAGAGGTTGTATTGCGTAGCGGGGCGGGGCCGTGATGAGTCTCGGCACAAGCATGGGCAGGGCGCTCGCCTTGATGGCCGGCCTTGGTCTTTGCAGCCCGCCTGCTGCGGCAGACACCACGGCCGACGACGACCCGACCACGCTGCAGTTTTCCGGCCGCGACATCTGGCGCAACGGCATCTTTGCCCATTCTGGCTTTCTCTACGCACCCGGCGGTTTCGACCGCGACGGCTTCATGCTCAAGCTCCTTATGAACGGAGGCGTCTATCGCTACTGGCCAGGCAGCATGCCCGGCCAGGAAGTCCGTGGCGCCGAATGGCAGTTGCAGGCCCTGCCCGGCTTCCGTATCAAACGCGGCGCCTCCGAGATGAAATTCTTCTTCGGCCCGGAGTGGCAAAACCATTGGCTATGGCCGGACGATCTGGCCAACAAGCTGCGCGGCCGGAATTTCGGCATGCGGTTTGCCGCCGAACTGTGGAGCGAGCCGACCGCAAACACGCTGATCGCCGGCGACGTGTCGCTCGGCACGCTCGGCAGCAGCCAGTCCGCGCGGCTTGCCTTCGGCTGGCGCGTCAGCGGCGAATGGCTCAACGAGGAGTTCTTCTATCTCGGTCCCGAAATACAGGTCTTCGACAGCGACGGTTATCGTCAGAAGCGCATCGGCCTGCACATTACCAGCATGAAAACCGGCGACATCGAATGGTCGGCGGCGATCGGCTATGCCCGGGACAACGACGGCTACGCGAGCCCCTACGTCAGGCTCGGGCTGGCGCAGAAGCTCGCATTCTGAATGCGCCCTCTTCCACGCTAGTCGAGCGTCCGGCGGAAACGCGTGACCGCGACAATCATCGCGATCAGCATCAACGACACGAGCGCGATCGCCTCATAACGCAGGTCGCTGATGGTCGCGCCCTTCAGCATGATCGCCCGGGTGATGCGAATGTAGTGCGTCAGCGGCAGCACCTCGCCGACATACTGCGCCCAGCGCGGCATCCCGGCGTAAGGAAACATGAAGCCCGACAGCAGGATGTTCGGCAAAAGGAACATCACCGACATCTGCATGGCCTGGAGCTGGTTTTGCGCCACCGTCGAAAAGGTGTAGCCGATCGACAGGTTGGTGGCGACGAACAAGGTCGTGAGCAGGGCCAGCATACCGATGCTGCCGAGCAACGGCACTCCGAATACGAACACACCGATGCCGATGATGATCGTGGCCTGAACGAATCCGGCGATGACGTAAGGGATGATCTTGCCGAGCATGATCTCGATCGGCGTGATCGGCATCGCCAGAAGATTTTCCAGCGTGCCACGCTCGATTTCGCGCGTCACCGACAAGGCCGTGAAAATCAGCATGGTCATCGTCAGAATGGTGCCGACGAGCCCGGGAACGATGTTCAGTTCTGTCTTGGCGGCGGGATTGTAGCGCGCATGGGCCCGGATCTCGAATGCAGGCGGCTCGGATGACGAAATGCCGTAGTCGTGCTTGAGCGCGGTCTGTGTGAGGCGATTGAGCGCCGACAGCGCCGAGCCAGCCGCCATCGGATCGGTGGCGTCGGCCGCGACCAGCATCGCCGGCATGTCCCCGCGCCTGAGCGAGCGCTCGAAATTGGCGGGGATCTCGATGCCGAACAGGACCTTGCCCGAAGCCAGCAGCCGGTCGAATTCGGCCTCGGTGCGCGGCAATTCGGTGACCTTGAAGTAACGGGTGTTGTCGAGCGCGGCCAGGATCGACCGGCCGACATCGCTCGATTCCTGCAACAACACAGCCGTCGGCAGGTCGCGCGGCGTGGTGTTGATGGCGTAACCGAACAACAGGAGCTGCATGAGCGGGATGATGGCGATCATCGCCAGCGAGACGCGGTCACGCTTGAGCTGGATGAACTCCTTGATTAGCATGGCCCAGGTCTTGCGCCAGAAGCCGGCGTTCTCGACACGGCGCGGCGTCCCCGAGGGGATGATCTGGCTCATTGGAAGTTGTCCCTGGCGCGGCCCATCAGATCGATGAACACATCCTCCAATGACGCTTCCGAGCGCCGCCACTCGAGGTCGCCGCGCTCGCGATACGGCGAGATGGCCGCCTCCAGCGCCGCGGCGTCGCGGCCCGACACATGCAGGCTTGTGCCGAAGGGCGCGACCATATCGACCCCGGCCTTGTGCTCGAGCTGCTGGTTGAGCAGGCTGATGCTCTCGCCGCTGCGCGCGCTCACGACATAGGTGGTGAGGTTCGAGGCGGCGATGACCTCGTCCACGGTGCCGCGCACGAGCAGTTCGCCATAGGCGATATAGGCGATCTCGTGGCAGCGTTCGGCCTCGTCCATGTAATGGGTGGAGACGAGAACGGTGAGCCCATCCGCGGCGAGCGCATGAATTTCATTCCAGAATTCGCGGCGGGCCTTGGGATCGACGCCCGCGGTCGGCTCGTCCAGCAGAAGGAGCTGCGGACCCGACAAGGTGCAGGCCCCGAGCGCCAGCCGCTGCTTCCAGCCGCCCGACAATTCGCCGGCGAGTTGCTCCTCGCGGCCCTTGAGGCCGAGGCGCTCGATCGCCGCGCGCGCCGCGGCGCGCGGCCGCTCCAGCCCATAAAGCCGGCCGATGAATTCCAGGTTCTCGCGCACGGACAGGTCCTGATACAGCGAGAACTTCTGCGTCATGTAGCCGACATGACGCTTGATCTTGTCGGTCTCAGTGCGGATGTCGTAGCCCAGACAGGTGCCAGTCCCCTCGTCCGGCGTCAGCAGTCCGCACAGCATGCGGATGGTCGTGGTTTTGCCGGAGCCGTTCGGCCCGAGGAAGCCATAGATCGAGCCGCGCCGCACCTGCATCGAGACATCGTGCACCACCGCGCGGCCGTCGAAACGCTTGGTCAAATGCTGAACGTCGATGACGACGTCGCGGTCGCTTCCCAGCCCGCCCGGGCCCGCGCCCACTTCCTGGTTCGCGGCCTGGCTCATGGCCTGGCCTCACGCGTGACAGTGACCGGCTGCCCGACGCGCAGCTTCGAGGGATCGTCGGGCCGCGCCTCGATCAGGTAGACCAGCTTGGCGCGCTCCTCGAGGCTGTAGATCACGGGCGGCGTGTATTCGGCGCTGCGTGCAATGAACGTGACCTTGGCGGTCAATCCCGTCGGGCAACTGTCGCAGGATATGCCGACGATGTCGCCGATCTGGATCGTCGCAAGCTGACGCTCAGGCGAGAAGAAGCGCACCTTCAGATTGGCGGGCGGCAACAGCGCGATCACGGGCTTGCCGGGCTGCACGGTTTCGCCCGGCCGGTAATAGACTTCCTCCACCGAGCCCGTGACCGGGCTGAGTTGGCGACGGCGCGTGAGCCGCGTCTGCGCCGCATCGAGATTGGCCTGCGCCTGCTGCAAGGCCGCCTTGGCATCGTCCATGGTCTTCTGCGTGCCGGCTGCCGTCTTCAGAAGCTCCTCGGCCCGGGCATAACCTTGCCTCGCGGAAGCGAGCGTCGCCTCCCGCACCTGCACGTCGGCGCGCTGCAGATCGTCGTCGAGCGTGAACAGCAAATCGCCTTTCGACACCTTGTCACCCTGCCGCACTTTCAGGTTTTCGACACGGCCCTGTTCGTCGGGCGAGACGAAGATGGTTTCGGCCTCCATCCAGCCCTGCAACTGCCGATCCGGCGCCTTCTCGCAACCGGCGAGCGCGAGCGCCGCAAGGATCAGCGCGATAGAACGCCCAGTCATGATTTGCTCCTCGGGGCAAACAGAATGTCGATGTGGGTTTGCATCATCTTGCGCACGTCGAGCGGCGAGACATTGCCGAACAGACCGGTCCAGACGATGGCGAGCAATCCCGGCGCAGCGAGCAGATGCGGAAACTCGACGAGCGCTTCCGGCACTTCGCCGCGTCGGGCCGCGCGCTTCAGGATCACGCGCAGCGCTTCGAAGATGCGCGACAGAACTTCGCGATGATAGAACTCGGCGATCTTGGGAAAGCGCCGGCCTTCCGCGATCATCAGCCGGATCACGTCCTTGCGCCGTGTCTCGAACACTTCGTGGACAAAGACGTCGCGCATATGCTCGGCGAGTTGCCTGGCCGGTATATCGGTCTGCCCGAGCGCCTCGAAGCCGCCGATGATCGGCGTCAGCATTTCGCGCAGGAGTTCCTGAAACAGGGTCTCCTTGTCGCGGAAGTACAGATAGATGGTCCCCTTGGCGATGCCGGCCCGCTTGGCGACGTCGTCGAGCCGCGCCGACCCGAAGCCACGCTCGGCGAACTCGTCGAGCGCCGCGGTGAGGATCACCTCGCGGCGCTCGGCGCTGCGCGCTTCGCGGCCCGGCCGGACCGGCGCAGCCTCCCCGGCGGCGCCGGCCTGGCGCGCGACGCGGGCACGGGCGAGCGGCCGGCTTTTCTTCGCCGCCGCTGCCCGAGACTTCCTTGCTTCAGGAGCCTTCTTCGCCATGACCAGCTCAGATACATAATGACTGACCGGTCAGTCATTATAAGGATGGCGGGCGCGGTCGGGCAAGGCCCTGCCGAACAAGTTGCCGAACGAGAACGCAGGAATTTTTGAGAGATCAGGCCGGAGCGGCGCAGCCGAAGGTAAGATTGTAGGTTTGCGTCGCGGCAGTTGCGCAAGCCGGGCCCGGCACCACGATCAGGCAAGCATTGTCCCGCCGGCCGGCCATCGCCCTCGTCGCGGCGTGAGCGCCGAGCGCCATCGCGACATCGTCGCCGCACGCCTCGCGAAAGGCGCCGCATGACAACGACAACGCTGTGCCCGAGGCCCGGGCAATACTGACCGTGACGAAAGTCATCAAGGCGATCGCGAATAACAAACTCGCGGCCACGACGACGCGCACGGCTGGCGTATAGGTTTCGGTCATCGGCTCGCCCCCCGAAGGGCTCCGCGTGGAACTAGCGCTTACGATAAGCGGCGAGTCGCAGGCGACGATCAATGATTCGAATCTCAGGCCCGCTCAATTTCGGCCTTGACCGCTTTCAGCGACTCGGGGGTATCGACATCGGTCAAAGCGGCTTCACCTGACAGCGGCACTTCGACCACGGCCTCCGTGTACTGGCCGATGAGGTGACGGGCGCCGACATCGCCGCTGACCGACATCAGTTCCTTGAAGAATCGCCGCGACCACACCACCGGATTGCCGCGCTTGCCGTCGATCGACGGCACCACGACCAGCGCGCCTTTTTCCGGATCGAAAGCGGCGAGCAGCTTGTCGATCAAACCGCTATCGACCTGCGGCATGTCACCCAAGCAAACAATCGCGCCGTCGGCTTCCTCCGGCACGGCAGCAATGCCGGCGCGCAGCGAGGTGCCGAGGCCTTCCGCATAGTCCGCATTATGCACGAAGCGCACCGGCAGACCGGCCAGCGCGGCCTCCACTTGCTTGTTCTGATGGCCGGTGACGACGAGGACCGGCCTGGCGTGCGAGGCCAGGGCCTGCTCCGCGGCGATGCGCACCAGCGGCTTGCCGCCGATCTCGGCGAGCATCTTGTTGAGCGCGCCCATGCGCGTCGAGCGCCCGGCGGCAAGCACCACCGCGGCGATGTTGCGGCCCAGCGGCGCCGCCTTTTCCTCGCGCGGCCGCGGCCGCGTCACGATCTCCATCAGCAGGCCGCCGACGCCCATGCCGGTGATATCGGCGCGCGTGACGGCGAGCCCGGCGAGCAGACGCATCAACACCCAGTCGAAGCCGTTTTCCTTCGGCGAGCGCGCGCAACCCGGCGCGCCGACCACCGGCGCGTCGCCGATGCGGCCGATCAGCATCAGATTGCCGGGATCGACCGGCATGCCGAAATGCTCGATAGCCCCGCCGGCGCTTTCGATCGCCATCGGAATGACGTCACGGCGGTCGGCAATGGCGGAGGCGCCGAACACGATGACCATCTCGGCGCCGGCCTTTTGCACCTCGGCGATGGCGGCGGCAAGCGCCGCCTCGTCATGCGGCACGCGGCGCTCCGCGACGATGACGGCGCCGGCCGGAGCGATGCGCTCCTTCGTAATGTGCAGCGTCTTCTCGATCACCTTGGGCGCGAGCCCAGGCAGCAGGGTCGAGACCACGCCGATCTTGTGGATCACATATGGCGCGATGCGGATGACAGGTTCGGCCTTCTTCGCCGCCGCCACCGCCTTGTCGCGCGCCTCGCCCGGCACGGCGAAGGGAATGATCTTCACGGTGGCGATCATCTCGCCTTCGACCACCGGCTTGTAGGCAGGCAGCGTCGCCAGCGTCACCGCTTCATCGACGCGGTTGAGGCGATCCACCGTATCGCGATCGACGACGAGAATGCCGGCGGTCTCGGCGAACAGATTGCATCGGCCGGTGAAAGCGCGGTCGGTGCGCGTGCCCTCGCCCGCCACTGCGGCGGCGATGCCGGCGGCGGCCTCGTCTTCCGAGATATCGCCCTTGTCGAGGCGGGCGACGACGATTTCCGTCACGCCGGCGGCGTCCAGCGCGGCGATCTCCTTGTCGCCGATCACCGTGCCCTTCTTGAGCACGAGCTCGCCCTGGCGGATGGAATGCACCGCCGTGGCGCCGCGCGCATCCTTGGGGGCGACGGGACCGAACTTCATGCCGCTTCCGCCTTGTCCTGCTTCACGCGCAGCCGCAACGTGATCTCGCCCATGATGGCGACGGCGATCTCCGCCGGCGACACGGCGCCGATATCGAGCCCGATCGGCGCGTGAATGCGCGCCAGCGCCGCGTCCGACACGCCCTGCGCCTTGAGGCGCTCGAGACGGCGGCCATGCGTCTTCCGCGAGCCGAGCGCGCCGATATAGAAACAGTCGCGCGACAGCGCGTGCAGCAGCGCCGGATCGTCGACCTTGGGATCGTGCGTCAGCGCGACGAACGCCGTGTAGCGATCGACATTGAGCGGCGGCAGCGCCACGTCCGGCCATTCAGCGATCACATTGATGCCGGGAAAGCGCTCCGGCGTCGCGAAGGCGGTGCGCGGATCGACGATGGTGACGGCGTAGTCGAGCATCTGGCCGAGCGGCGCGAGGGTCTGCGAGATATGCACCGCGCCGGTGATGACGAGCTGCGGCGACGGCACATGCACGGTGAGGAAGACGCGGCCCTGCGCCGTCTCCTCCATGCCGCTCTTGGCCATGCGCACGCGCTTGTCGAGCACCTCGGCGAGCGGATCGGTGGCGATATCGGCCGCCTTGACGATGCGCTGCGTGCCGCTCTCGGTGTCGGTGACAACCACCACGGCGCGCCGCGCGGCGCGCTCGGCGTTGAGGGTGCGGAGCAGATCGAGTTTCACGTCAGCTCACCTTCTCCACATAGACCCGGATGGTGCCGCCGCAGGACAGCCCGACCTTCCAGGCCGTCTCGTCGGCGACGCCGAATTCCAGCGTCTTTGGCTTGCCGCTGTCGATGACGTCGATGGCTTCGGTCACCACCGCGCCCTCGACGCAGCCGCCCGACACGGAGCCGAGAAAGTTGCCCGCGCTGTCGATCACCAGGTTGGAGCCGACGGGACGCGGCGCCGAGCCCCAGGTCTCGACCACGGTCGCCAGCGCGACGCCGCGGCCTTCCTTCGACCAGTCTTCGGCAGCCTTGAGGATGTCTTTGTCACGACCGAGCATGTGCATTCTCCTTGCTACGCCACTTTCCGCAGCATCGCCTTGGTATCGTAGCCCTTCTCCGGCGCGCCGGACAGGGCGCGGACCAGCGCCGTCATGGACTCGAGATTGTGCACCGGGCGCAGTTCGTCAACATGCGACAAAATGGTTTTCACGCCCTTGGCGCGCGGCTCGAAGCCGTCGAAGCGCAGCAACGGGTTGAGCCAGATCAGCCGCCGGCAGGAGCGGTGCAGCCGGTCCATCTCGAAGGCGAGCGTGTCGTCGGCGTCGCGTTCCAGCCCGTCGGTGATCAAGAGCACCACCGCGCCCTGCCCGAGCACGCGCCGCGCCCAGTGTTTGTTGAAGTCGTGCAGCGAGGTGGCGATGCGCGTGCCGCCGGACCAGTCCACCACATGCGCGCCGCAGGCGGCGAGCGCCTCGTCGGGATCGCGCTGCCGGATGGCGCGCGTGACGTTGGTGAGCCGCGTGCCGAACAGGAAGGTCGTGACGCGCTTGCGCGCATCGGTGATCGAATGCAGGAAGTGCAGGAACAACCGGGTGTACTGGCTCATCGAGCCGGAGATATCGAGCAGCGCCACGATCGGCGGCTCTTTCACGCGGGGGCCGAGGTACTTCAGGTCGATGAGCGCGCCGCCTGCCTTCATGCTGGAGCGCAGGGTGCGGCGCATGTCGATAAGGCGGCCATGGCGCGCCGGCGCCAGACGCCGCGTCTTCACCTCGTCGAGCGGCAGCGCCAGCCGTGCGATCGCCTCCTTCGCCCTGGCGATCTCGGCACTGGTCATCTGCGCGAAGTCTTTCTTCTGCAGCACCTCGCGGTCGGACACGGTGAGGCGCGCGTCGATCTCGACTTCCTGCTCCTCGGTCTTCGCCTTGTTGCCGGCGAACAGAGCCTCCTGGATGCGCTGCGCGCCCGCTTCCGGCGCCTGCGGCGCGGTCGGCAAGGTCTGCGGCAGCATCTGCGCGATCAGCTTGTCGATATAGCCGCGGCGGCGGAAGAAGATGCGGAACGCCTGGTCGAACAAAATCGAATGCTCGCGCCGCTTCACGAAGACCGAGTGAAGCGTCCAGTAGAATTCGTCCTTGGTACCGATGCGCGCGACATTCACGGCTTCAAGCGCATCGAGCACCGCGCCGGGGCCGACCGGCAGCCCCGCCGCGCGCAAGGCGCGTGCGAAGTAGACGATGTTTTCGGCGAGACGGCCTTGGGTTTCTTCACCTCCCCCGCCTGCGGGGGAGGTCGGCCCGGCGAAGCCGGGACGGGAGGGGGAATTTGCAGAATTCATATGTCTTCACAGGGGTCGTTTGCCCCCTCCCTAACCCTCCCCCGCAAGCGGGGGAGGGAAAGTAAGAACTACTCCGCCGCCCGCAATTCCGACTTCACCTCGTCGAGCAGCGCCTTGACCTTGGTGCCGTCGAGCCTGGCGATGTCGTCCTGATATTTGAGCAGCACACCGAGCGTATCGGAGACCGTCGAAGGATCGAGCGCCACGACATCGAGTTCGGTCAGCGCGCCGGCCCAGTCGAGCGTCTCGGCGACGCCGGGCGACTTGAACAGGTCTTCCTTGCGCAGCGCCTGCACGAAGGCGACCACCTGCTGCGACAGCTTCTTCGCAATGCCCGGCACCTTGGCGCGCAGGATGGCGAGTTCGCGTGTCGCGTCGGGATAGCCGACCCAGTGATAGAGACAACGCCGCTTGAGCGCATCGTGCACTTCGCGGGTGCGGTTCGAGGTGACGATGACGATCGGCGCATGCTCCGCCTTCACGGTGCCGAGTTCGGGAATGGTCACCTGAAAGTCGGCCAGCACTTCGAGCAGGAAGGCCTCGAAGGCCTCGTCGGTGCGGTCGAGTTCGTCGATCAGCAGCACCGGCGGCCCGGCCGGATCCGGCTCCAGCGCCTGCAACAGCGGCCGCTTGATCAGATACTGCTGCGAGAACACGTCGTGTTCGAGCCGGGCGCGATCGCCCTCACCTTGCGCCTCCGCCATGCGGATGGCGATCATCTGCGCGCCGTAATTCCATTCGTAGACGGCGGCCGAAACATCGAGGCCCTCATAGCACTGCAGGCGGATCAGCCGCCGCCCGAGCGCCATGGACAGCACCTTGGCGATCTCGGTCTTGCCGACGCCGGCCTCGCCTTCCAGAAACAGCGGCCGTCCCATTTTCAGCGCCAGATACAGCACCGTCGCCAACGACCGGTCGGCCACGTAATCGGCCTTGGCCAGGAGGTTCAGCGTCTCGTCGATGCTGCCGGGGAGCGATGACACAGGCATCCGTTAGTAACCTCGCTGACACTTTATCCGCGCCGTGGACCAGCCTACATTTAATCTGCAAAGACCCTGCAAACCAGCCCCTTTCGCGGCCGGATGCGGCCAATAATGGATGCCAGCCAAGCCCTTAGGGCAGATTGGAGCCCGATCATGACTCTCGCGACCGCACCGAAGATGACCTTCCCCACCATTGATGCCGGGGCCAGGATCGGTCACGTCCACCTCAAGGTGGCGGACCTTCAGCGCGCGCTCGATTTCTACTGCGGGGTGCTCGGCTTCAGCTTGACCACGACCTACCCCGGGGCGGCCTTCATCTCGGCCGGCGGCTACCACCACCACATCGGGCTGAACACCTGGGAGAGCAAAGGCGGCTCGCCGCCGCCTCCGGGCACCACCGGCCTCTTCCACACCGCGATCCTGTACCCGACCCGCAAGGCGCTCGCCGATGCGCTGGCGCGATTGATCGCGGCGAAGATCCCGCTCGACGGCGCTTCCGATCACGGCGTCTCCGAAGCGCTCTACCTGCGCGATCCGGACCAGAACGGCGTCGAATTGTATTGGGACCGGCCGGAGGCGCAGTGGCCGAAAAATCCCGACGGCTCGCTACACATGTTCACGCGCCGGCTCGACGTCGATGGGCTGATGAAAGAGCTGGAGCGCTAGGCGCCCGCAACGCCTCGCGCACGCAAGACCGGACGGCCCGGCGCTAAACCGCCGCCGCCGGCTGCGGCCGGCGTAGCATGAACGTCAGCACCACTGCGAGAATCGAGAAGCCCAACATCAGGGCGAAAGCGGTCTGATAATTGCCGGCATGGTCGAACAACGCCGCGCCCAGATAAGCGCCGATGCCGCCGAACACCTGATGCACCAGCGTGATGAGCCCGGTGAGCGCGCCGAGATGCCGGGTGCCGAAGCTTTCCTTGACGAACACCACCGTGAGCGGCGCGGTCACCATGAAGGTGAGGCCGAACACGAGCGCGAACACGGCGACCGAGACCGTCGATTGATCGACCATGATCAAGCCGACGACGGCGACACGCGCGATGAAAGACAGCGCCGTCGGCCAGATCGGGCCGGAACGATCGCTGACGGCGCCGGCGGCGACGACGCCGACCAGGCTGGTCAATCCCATCAGCGCCAGCAGGTTGCCGGCGAGGAAGGCATCGACGCCGCGGTCCTGCGCGAAGGCGACGACGTGGGTCGAGACGAAAAAGTCATCGAAGCCGCAAATGGCGTAGATCGCCAGCAGCAGCCAGAACTGCCGCGTGCGCGCCGCCTCGCGCATGCCGATGCCGATGGCCGGACGCGCCGCATGGGCTTCCTTCCGCGTGGTCGAAGGCAGCCCGAACACGATCAGCGGCACCAGCACGAGGTGAGCGATACCGAGCCAGACATAGACCGAATGCCAGCTCACCGAGAGCATCACCGCCGCCAGCGTGGCGATCACGACGAGCTGGCCGACGCCCATGCCGGAAACCACCACCGCGTTGGCGAAGCCCGTTCGCTCAGGAAAGGCGCGCGTCACCATCACGCTGACCGGGATCAGCGACGCCGCGCCATTGCCGAGCGCGAAGATCACGCCGTAAACGACATGGGCGTGCCACGGCACCGAAATGACGCTCATCAGCCCGATGCCGATGCCGGCGACAACGAGCCCGCCGCCGAGCACGAGACGCGGGCTGGCGCGATCGGCGAGATAGCCGGCGGCGAACATCGCGGCAGCCGAGACGGTCTGAAACAGCGCGACGGCAAGCCCGATATCGCTGCGGCCCCAGCCGAAGCCGTCAACGATGGGCTTGAGCGTCAGGCCGACGGCGAAACGCGCGCCGCCGCCGATGAACAGCACCAGGAATCCGGCCGCAAGGATGAGGAACGCGCCCGCGGCAATCGGCGCGCGCCGCGGCACGAACACCACGACAGGAATACTCGCTGTTCGACGTTATGCCGTTGCCTTGGCCAGAGCGCGGCGCGCCAGAACGCCGACGAGATGCGCGCGATATTCCGGCGTCGCATGAATGTCCGAGTTCATGCCGCTCGTCGGAATGGTCAAACCCTCGATGGACTTCGGCGAGAAGCGCTTGGCCAGCGCCTCCTCGAACGACTTGACGCGGAAAACGCCGTTCGAACCGGCGCCGGTCACGGCGACGCGGATATCCGGGCCGCGCTTGGACACGAACACGCCGACCAGCGCGAAGCCGGACGCCGGATGCTTGAACTTCTCGTAAGCCGCCTTCTTGGCGATGGGGAACGACACCTTGACGATGATCTCGCCCTCTTCTAGCGCGGTCGTGAACATCCCCTGGAAGAAATCGTCGGCGGCGATGCGGCGCTTGTTGGTGATGATCGTCGCGCCGAGACCGAGACAGGCCGCCGGATAATCGGCGTTCGGATCGTTATTGGCGATCGAGCCGCCGAGCGTGCCGCGGTTGCGGACCTGCGGGTCGCCGATCGAACCTGGCGTCGAGGCAAGCCCGGGCAAGACTTCCTTGAGGATTTCCGAGTTCGCGACATCCGCGTGACGCGTCATCGCGCCGATGACGACCGACCGTCCCTTGAGTTCGACGCCGGTCAGGCCTTCGACCTGCGACAGGTCGACCAGCGCCGACGGCTGGGCGAGACGCTGCTTCATCACCGGCAGCAGCGAGTGGCCGCCCGCGAGCAGCTTGCCCTCGGGATTGCGGGCCAGCAGACCGGCCGCCTGGCGCACCGTGGTCGGGCGATGGAAGGTGAAATTGTACATTCTCGTTCTCCTTTGTTCACTCCGACCTCATCCTGAGGAGCGCCCGAAGGGCGCGTCTCGAAGGATGAGACCGGCTCCCCATCCTTCGAGACGCCGGCTTCGCCGGCTCCTCAGGACGAGGAAAACTGATGTCACGCCGCCTTCGGCGGGGTGCGTTGCATCGCCGACCACACCGCGCTGGCCGTGGCCGGCATGGCGATATCTTCCGTCCCCAACGCGTCGGTAATGGCGTTCATCACCGCCGCCGGCGCCGCGATCGCGCCGGCCTCGCCGCAGCCCTTCATGCCGAGCGGGTTGGACGGCGACTTGGTCTCGGTCAGGCCGACATGGAACGACGGCAGGTCGTGCGCGCGCGGCATGGTGTAGTCCATGAACGAGGCAGTCACCAACTGGCCGCTCGCGTCATAAACCACGCCTTCGAGCAACGCCTGGCCGACGCCCTGCGCGATGCCGCCGTGAACCTGGCCTTCGACGATCATCGGATTGATGACGGTGCCGAAGTCGTCGACCGCGGTCCAGTTGACGATCTCGGACTTGCCGGTTTCCCCGTCGATCTCGACTTCGCAGATGTGGCAGCCAGCCGGGAAGGTGAAGTTGGTCGGATCGTAGAACGAGGTTTCCTTGAGGCCCGGCTCCAGTTCCGCGCCGGTGAACTTGTGCGCGATATACGCGTTCAGTGCCACGTCACCGAAAGCCACCGACTTGTCGGTGCCCTTCACCGTGAACTTGCCGTCCTTGAAATCGATATCGGCCTCGGCGGCCTCCATCATAAAGCCGGCGACCTTCTTGGCCTTGGCCTCGATCTTGTCGAGCGCCTTGACGATGGCCGACATGCCCACCGCGCCGGAACGCGAGCCGTAGGTGCCCATGCCGAACTGCACCTTATCGGTGTCGCCGTGCACGATCGACACGCTGTCGAACGGAATGCCGAGGCGCTCCGACACCAGTTGCGCGAAGGTCGTCTCGTGGCCCTGCCCGTGCGCGTGGCTGCCGGTCAGCACTTCGACATTGCCGGTCGGATTGACGCGCACTTCCGCGCTTTCCCACAGACCGACGCCGGCGCCGAGCGAACCCACGGCTTGCGACGGCGCAATGCCGCAGGCTTCGATATAGGTCGAATAGCCGAGTCCGCGCAGCTTGCCGTGCCGCGCGCTCTCGCGCTTGCGCTTGGCGAAGCCCTTGACGTCGGCGAGCTCCATCGCCTTCTTCAGCGACGCATTATAGTCGCCGGCGTCATAGGCCATGATTACCGGCGTCTGGTGCGGGAAATTGCGGATGAAATTGCGCTTGCGGAATTCGGCCGGGTCGAGACCGAGCTGGCGCGCCGCGACTTCCACCAGACGCTCGACGACAAAGGTCGCCTCGGGCCGCCCCGCCCCGCGATAGGCGTCGACCGGCACGGTGTTCGTGTAGACCGCATCGACCTCGCAATAGATTTGCGGAATGTCGTACTGGCCCGACAGCAGCGTGGCGTAGAGATAGGTCGGCACCGACGACGAGAAGGTCGACATATAGGCGCCGAGATTGGCGATGGTCTTCGCACGTAACGCGGTAATCTTGCCGTCGGCATTGACCGCCAGTTCGGCGTGGGTGACGTGATCGCGGCCATGCGCATCGGTAAGAAACGCCTCGGTGCGGTCCGAGGTCCATTTGACCGGCCGCTTCACCTTGCGCGCCGCCCACAGGCAGACGACCTCTTCCGGATAGATGAAGATCTTCGAGCCGAAGCCGCCGCCGACATCCGGGGCGATGACGCGCAATTTGTGCTCGGGCGCGATGCCGACGAAGGCCGAAATCACCAGCCGCGCGACGTGCGGATTTTGCGAGGTATTCCAGAGCGTCAGATGATCGTTGCCGGCGTCGTAATCGGCGAGCGCGGCGCGCGGCTCCATCGCATTCGGCGCCAGACGGTTGTTGACGATGTCGAGCCTGGTGACGTGCTTGGCGGCCTTGAAAGCGGCCTCGACCGCCTTCTGGTCGCCGAGATGCCACTGGTAAATCGTGTTCTTAGCAATATCGGCGTGGATCTGCGGCGCGTCCTTGGCCTGCGCCTTCGCTGGATCGACAACGGCCGGCAGCACCTCGTAATCGACCACCACCTTCTCGGCGGCGTCCCTGGCCTGCCCCAGCGTCTCCGCGATCACCACTGCGACGGCGTCGCCGACGCAATTGACCTTGCTCGCGGCCAGCGCCGGATGCGCCGACATTTTCATCGGCGAGCCGTCCTTGGAATGGATCATCCAGCCGCAAATGAGATTGCCGACCTTGTCGTCGGCGAGCTGCGCGCCGGTGAGCACGTCGACCACGCCCGGCATTTTCTTCGCCGCCGCGACGTCGATCTTCTTGATCCTGGCGTGAGCATGCGGCGAGCGCACGAACACCGCGCGCGTTTCACCGGGACGGGTCACGTCGTCGGTGTACTGCCCCTGGCCCGTGACAAAGCGGAAGTCTTCCTTGCGGCGCACCGGCGCGCCGATCCCGGTTGCGGTCATTGGCGGCATCCTCCCACTGTCTTTATCGACGTCCTTGTCTTTATCGACCTTGTTCGGCAGCCAGCGTCACGCAGGCAAGCGCTACTTCGCCATTGCCCTCGCGCCGGCCTCGATTGCCTTGACGATGTTGTGGTAGCCCGTGCAGCGGCAGATGTTGCCGTCGAGCTGATCGCGGATGGTGTGCTCGTCGAGCTCGTTGCCGCGGCGGCGCACAATATCGAGCGCGGCCATGATCATGCCGGGCGTGCAATAGCCGCACTGCAGGCCGTGGCGCTCGCGGAAAGCTTCCTGCATCGGGTGCAGCTTGCCGTCGCTCGCCAGGCCCTCGATCGTGGTGATCGACTGGCCCTCGCACTGAACCGCCAGCGCGGTGCAGGACTTGGCGGCGACACCGTCGATATGAACGACGCAGGCGCCGCACTGCGACGTGTCGCAACCGACATGCGTGCCGGTCAGGCGAAGATTTTCGCGCAGAAATTGTACCAGCAGGGTTCGCGGTTCGACATCACCGGTGACGGCCTTGCCGTTCACCGTCATGGACACTTTCGCCATGACTTCCTCCCGAAATTCAGGGCCCAGCGCCCCTCACTGAACCAGCCTCACGCCTGAGGCCGCTTCGCGGCGTCGAGGGCAGCCGGCTCAAGCCGGTTTCGCCTTCGAACCAGACTAACTTGAACCCCGAGCATCCGGCGGGTCAAGGGATTCCGCGCTCAAATCGACGCGAAGCGGGCATAGTTGCGATGCACAATTGTCCAGTTCGACAAAAACTCAACGTTTTGCGACCTGTCATCAATTCATGGAACGCCGCCCTTCGCCGGGGCTTAACGTCGCGACCCTGTTTCACAAAACCGAAAGGCTGCATCATGCGTACGAAAATGACTGCCGCCGTCGCGGCGCTCGCATTGGTCGCAACGACCATCGCGGCCGTGACCCCTGCTGACGCCCAGTGGCGTCGCCATCATCATCGCGGCGGCGGCTGGGGCGACGGTGGCGCCGTGATCGGCGGCCTGGCCGCCGGCGCCATCATCGGCGGCGCGCTGGCTGCCCAGCAGCGGCCCTACTATTACGACCGCGGTTATGCCTACGGCCCCGCGCCGGTCTATGGCGGCGATGAAGTGTCCTACTGCATGAGCCGGTTCAGGTCGTACGACCCGGGCTCCGGCACTTACCTCGGCTACGACGGCTACCGCCATCCCTGCCCGTAACGGCCGCACCGCATAAAAAAAGCCGCCCTCCGGGGCGGCTTTTTCCTTGGCTTGCTGATCGGCTCAGGCGGCGGGCGTGCCGCTGACATTGGCCGCGAAATTCTTGAAGAAGTCGTCGGCGGTCTTCTTGGCCGCGCCGTTGATCAGACGCTGGCCGAGCTGCGCCAGCTTGCCGCCGATCTGCGCTTCCACATTGTAGGTCAGCAGCGTGCCGCCGTCCTGCTCGGTCAGGGTCACGGTCGCGCCGCCCTTGGCGAAACCGGCAACGCCGCCGTCGCCCTCGCCCGAGATCCTGTAGCCATTCGGCGGATCGAGATCGGTGAGGTGGACCTTGCCCTTGAACCGGGCCTTGACCGGACCGATCTTGGTCACGGCGACCGCCTCGAAATCGGTCGGCGACGTCAGGGTGAGAGTCTCGCAGCCGGGGATGCAGGCCTTGAGCACCTCGGGGTCATTGAGCTTCGCGTAAACAACCTCACGGGTCGCCGGAAGCTGCACTTCACCCGTCATCGTCATCGCCATGGCCGCCGTCTCCTTCTCGATGGCCGCACACCGGCCTGCGGGACACGGCTTAAGCCTTCGCGCCCGCCCTGAAAAGGGCTTTGCAGCATGGGGGGACCGCATTAAGCCTGTCGGTAACACCGGTCCGCACGACCGCTGCGTGAAACATGAGACGGGGGAAACCTGGATGCCGATGATCACCGCCGACGACGGCTGCGCCATTCATGTCGAGATCGCCGGCGCGGACGGTGCTCCCGCGCTGATGCTGTCGAACTCGCTCGGCACCAACATCCATATGTGGGACGATCAGGTCGGCGAGTGGTCGAAGCATTTTCGCGTCATCCGCTACGACCGCCGCGGCCACGGCCAGTCGGCCGCGCCGAAAGGCCCCTATTCCATGGAGCGGTTCGGCCGCGACGTCCTGAGCGTGCTCGACGCGCTCGGTGTTGAAAAGACGCACTGGTGCGGCCTGTCGATGGGCGGCATGGTCGGCCAATGGCTCGGCGCCAACGCGCCCGCGCGCATCGGCAAGCTCATTCTGTCCAACACCAATGCCTACTATGCCGACAAGAAGATCTGGGACGACCGCGTCCGCTTCCTGGAAAGCAACGACCTCGACAAGCTCGTCGATCCCAACATGGAACGCTGGTTCACCGCAGAATTCCGCGCCAGCGCGCCGCAGACCATCGCGCGCATGCGTGAGATATTTCTCACCACCAGCAAGGACGGCTACGTCGCCTGCTGCCAGGCCATCCGCGACATGGATTTCCGCGCGTCCAATCCGTCGATCACGGCGCCGACCCTCGTCATCGTCGGCGCCAAGGATCCCGCGACGCCGCCGTCGCAAGGCGAAGCGATCGCCGCGCAGATCAAGGGCGCCAAGGTCGCCAGCTTCGACGCCGCCCACATCGCCAACATGGAACAGCCGGCCGGCTACACGAAGGCCGTGCTCGACTTCCTCAAGAACTGAGAGTTCATCATGGACGAGAAAGAACGCTACGATCTCGGCATGGCCAAGCGCCGCAAGGTGCTCGGCGCCGCGTGGGTGGACCGCGCCAATGCCAGCAAGACGCCGCTCAACGAGGAATTCCAAAACTTCATCACCCGCGCCGCCTGGGGCGAGGTCTGGACGCGGCCGCACTATGACGACCGCACGCGGCGAATCCTGGTCATCGGCACGATGCTCGCGCTCGGCCATTGGGACGAGTTCGTGATGCATGTTCGCGCGGCGTTGACCGAAGGTGGCTTCAGCCAGGACGATGTCAAAGAAATCATCCTGCAGCAGGCGATCTATTGCGGCGTGCCGGCGGCCAATCACGCCTTCAAGGAAACCGCCGCCGTCATTGCCGAACTGAAAAAATAGCGGACGCAGGAGCAATTGGCGCTGCATTTGCCCGCCGGCCCGCTATGATCGGCGCAAGGCCGGAACAGGCCGGCCAGGGAGCAACGCCATGGTCAACGGCTTCTTCGCGCGCCAGCTCGGCGCCTATGCGAGCTATCATCGCGACCCGCGCAACCGCCTGACGCATCTGATCGGCATTCCGGCGATCGTGTTCTCGATCCTGCTGCCGCTGGCGCTGGTGCGCCTGCCCGGCGGGCTGTCGCTGGCGACTGTCGTCGCGGTGATCGCTTTGATCGGCTGGATCGCGCTCGATCGCGGCGTCGGCATCGCGATGGCGGCGATGATGGTGCCGATGCTCGCCGTCGCGGAGTGGATCGCGGCGGCGCAAGGCAGCCGCGCCGCGTGGATCGTCTTCGCGGTTTTCTTTGTCGGCGGCTGGGTGTTCCAGCTCATCGGTCATGTCTTCGAGGGCCGCCGTCCGGCGCTCGTCGACAATCTGTTTCAGGCATTCATCGGCCCGATGTTCATCATGGCCGAAGTGCTGATGGCGCTCAGTTTGCGCCAGGATCTGCGCCACATCGTCGATCCCCCAGCGGCGGGCGTGGCCGGCCGTTAAGCCGGCCGCCGCTTTTTCAGTGTGAGGCCGACAGCCGCTCGACCCGCAGCGCGGCGGCCGAGGGCGCCTCGGCGCGGCGCGCGTAGTTGCGCTCGACGAGGCACAGCGCGACGGCGATGGCGGCAAGCAGCAGATTCAGCACCTGCTCGCGCAGGAGATCGCCGTTATGCGTCCAGGCCGCCGGCCCGGCCGCGGCTAGGCTCAAGGCGACGACGAGAATGAGGCCGCCTTCGAGCACATCGGCATCGGCCTTGCCGTTGCCGACCTTGCGCAAGCGATCGGTGATATGAACGGCGCAGGTCAGCGCGACCATGAGCTTGATCGCGCCGAAGAATGCCGCGAGTTTCATCAGCGCCATCGGCTCCAGCCTGAAGTAGCTGCCGACGCCGAAGACATATTGCGAGCGCCACACATCCTCGAGCCCGTAGGTCGGCGAGGTGAGCACGCGCAGCGCTTCGTAGCCCCAGAACAAAGTGAAATAGAGTGCGATGGCCATCACCATCGCGACACTCGCGCCCGATACTTTCCGCATGAGCCGCTCCCTGAAAACCCGAATGCGACCCTAGGCGCTTCAAATGCACGCATCAAAACAAACCAAAACTTTACCTTACCGGCGGCCGCGCGTTAAGCGCGTCCATCAAGCTTAATGGCCGTGACGGCCGTCGCCGCCGACAGATACGGAAAATGACAACGTGCCGGCAGGCACCCCGTTCCCTGGCGTACCATCGACGCTGTCGTGCGGGAACCGCCCCACCTATTGCGAGTTTCATCGACATCAACTTCACGGACTGAGGAGATGGACGATGGGACGTTATCTGTTGCTCTGGATGCTCGGCATTCCGCTGCCGATCCTGGCGCTGATCTGGATGTTCGGCGGCCTTCGCTGATCCGGGCGCGGTTACCGGAACCGGCCGTTGGCGCTTAAGCCGGCGGCCGGTTTCTTTTATCTCCGCCCTACCCCCCGGCCGCTTCACAATCCTTCCGCCGACCCTCGCTTGGCACGAGGCTTGCGACTAAGGGATTGTTAGCAGGCGCGGAACGCGGCGTTGCCGCTTGGCCCGCGCCCTGTTAAGCATTTGATCCGAGGGGCCAGACGGACGGCGGCCCGCCGTCCTGTCGGAAGAGGGGTGGGCGCATGGAAGTATTCCTCCAGCAGCTTATCAACGGCATTACGCTCGGATCGATCTACGGTCTGATCGCCATCGGTTACACGATGGTCTTCGGCATCATCGGTATGGTGAACTTCGCCCATGGCGATGTCTTCATGGTGTCCGCCTTCGTGGCGCTGATTGCCTTTCTCTTCATTACCACCTGGATCGGCGTCCCCTCCATCGCGGTCGCACTGCTGCTCGTGTTGGTCGTCGCAATGGTCTTCACCTCGCTGGTGAACTGGGCGATCGAACGCCTCGCCTACCGGCCGCTGCGCGGCTCGTTCCGGCTGGCCCCGCTGATCTCGGCGATCGGCATGTCGATCTTCCTGTCGAACTTCGTGCAGGTCACGCAAGGGCCGCGCAACAAGGCGATCCCGCCAATGGTGCACGGTGAAATGATCCTGTTTTCGCAGAACGGCTATAACGTCACCATCTCGCTCAAGCAGGCGATCATCTGGGGCGTTACCGCGGTTCTGCTCGTCGCGTTCTGGTATCTCGTCGCCAAGACCCGGCTCGGCCGCGCTCAGCGCGCCTGCGAGCAGGACCAGAAGATGGCCGCGCTCGTCGGCGTCAATGTCGACCAGACGATCTCGATCACCTTCGTCATCGCCGCGGCGCTGGCCGCCGTCGCGGGCACGCTCTACCTTACCTATTACGGCGTCGTGAACTTCGCCGACGGCTTCGTGCCCGGCGTGAAGGCGTTCACCGCCGCGGTGCTTGGCGGTATCGGCTCGCTGCCCGGCGCGGTGATCGGCGGCCTGCTGATCGGCCTGATTGAGACCTTCTGGTCCGCGTACTTCTCGATCGACTACAAAGATGTTGCCGCGTTCTCGGTGCTGGCGATCACACTGATCTTCCTGCCTCAGGGATTGTTCGGCCGCCCCGATGTCGAAAAGGTCTGACCGATGCAGCAGGAGCCAGCGGTCAAGGGCAGCAATGCGCTTGGCGCCGTACGCGACGCGGCGATCTCGGCGCTCATTTCGCTCGGCCTGTTTTTGCCGCTGATCGGCTTCGAGACGGTCGTCAACATCCGCAATGAACTGACGCTCGATACACGGTGGCCGCTGCTTTTCACCATGGTCGCCCTGGTCTTCGTCGGCCGCCTGGCCTACTCGCTCTTCGCGGCGCCCAGGCTCGCGCAACGCAAGCAGCGCGCGCTGGCGGTCCCGGCCTGGCTGACCATGATCGGCAAATGGTTCGCGCCCTTCGCCGTCGGCTTCGTCATCGTCTATCCGATCCTCGTCCTCTCGACCGTCGGCTTCAGCGGCGCGCTCAAATGGGTCGACAACTTCGGCATTCAGATCCTGATCTATGTGATGCTGGGCTGGGGTCTCAACATCGTCGTCGGCCTCGCCGGCCTTCTCGACCTCGGTTACGTCGCCTTCTATGCCGTCGGCGCCTACTCCTATGCACTGCTGGCCAAGGAGTTCGGCTTCTCGTTCTGGCTGCTGCTGCCGCTGGCCGGCATCATGGCGTCGTTCTGGGGCATGCTGCTCGGCTTCCCGGTGCTGCGGCTGCGCGGCGACTATCTCGCCATCGTCACCCTCGCCTTCGGTGAAATCATCCGCGTCGTCCTGATCAACTGGGTCGACTTCACCAACGGCTATGCCGGCATCAGCGGTATCCCGCGCCCGACCTTCTTCGGCATACCATTCACCGCCGGCGAGGACGGCTTCGCCGCGACCTTTGGGCTTGAGTTCTCGCCGATCTACCGGACGGTATTTCTTTACTACGTCATTCTGGCGCTCGCCTTCCTGACCGCCTTCGTGACCGTCCGGCTGCGGCGGCTGCCGGTCGGCCGCGCCTGGGAGGCCCTGCGCGAGGACGAGGTCGCCTGCCGTTCGCTCGGCCTCAACACCACCAACACCAAGCTCACCGCCTTCTCCATCGGCGCCATGTTCGGCGGCTTTGCCGGCTCGTTCTTCGCCGCGCGTCAGGGCTTCATCTCGCCGGAGAGCTTCACCTTCATCGAGTCCGCCACCATCGTCGCCATCGTCGTGCTCGGCGGCATGGGCAGCCAGATCGGCGTCGCCGTCGCCGCGGTCGTGATGATCGGCGGCACCGAGATCATGCGCGAACTGAACTTCCTCAAGCAGATCTTCGGCGAGTCCTTCGACCCGACCCAGTACCGCATGCTGATTTTCGGTTTCGCCATGGTCGTGATCATGGTGTTCCGTCCGCGCGGCTTCGTTTCGACGCGACAACCCACCGTGTTCCTCAAGGAACGCAAGACCATATCGTCCGACCTTGTTGGCGAAGGGCACGGGTAGCGCGGCATGGCGATGACAAACGCAATGGCCCCCTTGCTGAACGGCGTCGTCGGCGCGCCGAAGATCGGCGTCAAAGGCGACACGCTGCTGCGCGTCGAGCACCTCACGATGCGCTTCGGCGGGCTCGTCGCGGTCGACAGCCTGTCGTTCCAGGCGCGGCAGGGCGACATCACCGCGCTGATCGGCCCGAACGGCGCCGGCAAGACCACGGTGTTCAACTGCATCACCGGTTTCTACAAGCCGAGCGAAGGCCGCATCGGGCTGGCGCATGGCCTGCCCGCGGTCTGGGACGGCATCGACGCGCTCACCGACAGCGGCCATCGCAGCGCCGCCAGCGCCGAAGGCGCGCTGTACCTGCTCGAGCGCATGCCGGACTATCAGGTGACGGAACTGGCGCGCGTCGCCCGCACCTTCCAGAACATCCGGCTGTTTCCGGGCATGACGCTGCTCGAGAACCTGCTGGTCGCGCAGCACAACAAGCTGATGCTCGCCTCCGGCTATACCTTGCTCGGCGTGTTCGGGGTGCCGTCCTATCGCCGCGCCGAGCGCGAATCCATCGAGAAGGCGCGGCAGTGGCTGGAGCGCGTCGGCCTGCTGCACCGCGCCGACGACCCGGCCGGCGACCTGCCCTACGGCGACCAGCGCCGGCTCGAGATCGCCCGCGCCATGTGCACCGATCCGGTGCTGCTGTGCCTCGACGAGCCGGCCGCCGGCCTCAATCCGCGCGAAAGCGCCGAGCTCAACGAACTGCTGCTGTCGATCCGCGACGATTTTAACATGTCGATCCTGCTCATCGAGCACGACATGTCGGTGGTGATGGAAATTTCCGACCACGTCATCGTGCTCGACTACGGCGTCAAGATCGCGGACGGCGCGCCCGAGGAAGTACGCAACGATCCCAAGGTCATCGCCGCCTATCTCGGCGTCCAGGACGACGAGGTCGAGAAAGTCGAAGCGGAGGTGGGTCTATGACCACCCTGCTCTCGATCCGCGGCGTCAAGACCTATTACGGCCGCGTCATCGCCTTGAAAGGCGTCGATCTCGACGTCAACGAGGGCGAGATCGTCACGCTGATCGGCGCCAACGGCGCCGGCAAATCGACGCTGATGATGACGGTCTGCGGCAATCCCCGCGCGCGCGAAGGCACCATCACCTTCGCCGGCCAGGACATCACCCGGCTGCCGACGCATGAGATCGCCCGGCTCAAGCTGGCGCAGTCGCCGGAAGGCCGTCGCATCTTCTCGCGCATGACGGTGCTTGAGAATCTGCAGATGGGCGCCATGGTCTCCGACGAGGCCAACTTCGCCGGCGACCTCGACCGCATGCTGACCCTGTTTCCGCGGCTCAAGCAGCGCATCGACCAGCGCGGCGGTACCTTGTCCGGCGGCGAGCAGCAGATGCTGGCGATCGCCCGCGCGCTGATGGCGCGGCCCCGCCTGCTGCTGCTCGACGAGCCGTCGCTGGGCCTCGCCCCGCTGATCGTCAAGCAGATCTTCGAGGCCATCAAGACGCTCAACAAGCTGGACGGCCTCACCGTGTTCCTCGTGGAGCAGAACGCCTATCACGCGCTCAAGCTCGCGCACCGCGGCTACGTCATGGTCAATGGGCTGATCACCTTGTCCGGTACCGGACGGGAGCTCCTCAAGCGCCCTGAAATCAAACAAGCCTATCTCGAGGGAGGCGCCTGATGGAAATGGCATCCGCCTCGCTCATGCATCTTATCTACGAGGAAGAGTCGTTCGGCATCTTCGTCCTGGTGACGATCATCCTGGGCGGCGGCGCCGCGTGGCTGTCCGGGCGGGCCGTCGCCGGCACCTGGCGGCCGGCCTGGCAGGTCTTTGTCTATTGTCTGATCCTGGGCGGCGCGGTGCGCTTCATTCACTACGCGCTGTTCGGCGGCACGCTCGTCTCGCCTCATTATTACCTAGTCGATACGGCCGTCCTTATGGCGTTAGGATTCCTCGGCTTTCGGGCCGCTCGGGTATCGCAGATGGTGACCCATTATCGCTGGCTCAACGAAGCCGACGGGCCTTTGCGCTGGCGCCGCCGCAGACCTTGACGTAGGATTTGGCCAGGTGACATCCGCTGGTTCATCCGCCTCGTGCCTGTTCACCAGTAAAGTTGAAGGGGAAAACGAATGAAGAAACTAACAACTCTCGGTCTTGCTCTCGGCGTCGCCGTTGCGATGTCGGGCGCCGCTTCCGCGCAAGTGAAATTCGCCGTCGCAGGTCCGATTACCGGACCCAACGCCGCGTTCGGCGCCCAGCTCAAGAACGGCTCGCAGCAGGCGATCGACGACATCAACGCCGCCGGCGGCATCCTCGGCCAGAAGGTCTCGGTTCAGTTCGGCGACGACGTCTCCGATCCGAAACAGGGCGTGTCCGTCGCCAACAAGTTCGCCGGCGATGGCGTCAAGTTCGTGATCGGCCACTTCAACTCCGGCGTCACCATTCCGGCTTCCGACGTCTATCAGGAGAACGGCATTCTCGCCGTCACGCCGTCGGCGACCAACCCGACGCTGACCGAACGCAAGCTCTGGAACATCTTCCGGACCTGCGGCCGCGACGACCAGCAGGGCGCGGTTGCCGGCGCTTACATCGCCAAGAACTTCAAGGGCAAGAAGATCGCCGTGGTCCACGACAAGACCACCTACGGCAAGGGTCTGGCCGACGAAACCGTCAAGGCGATGGAAAAGGGCGGCATCAAGGCCGCGCTGTATGAAGGCGTGAACACCGGCGAGAAGGACTTCTCGGCGCTGGTGTCGAAGATCAAGTCGTCGGGTGCCGAGCTCGTCTACTGGGGCGGCCTGCACACCGAAGGCGGCCTGATCGTGCGCCAGATGCGCGACCAGGGCGTCAAGGCTCCGCTGATGGGCGGCGACGGCATCACCTCCGACGAGTTCGCCTCGATCGGTGGCCCGGGCGTCGAAGGCACGCTGATGACCTTCGGTCCTGATGCGCGCAACAACCCGGCCGCCAAGGAAGTCGTGGCCAAGTTCCGCGCTGCCAAGTTCGAGCCGGAAGCCTACACGCTTTACTCCTACGCCGCGGTGCAGATCATCAAGCAGGCCGCGGAATCGGCCAAGTCGCTCGACCCGAAGAAGGTCGCCGAGAAGATGCACTCGGGCATGACCTTCAAGACCGTGCTCGGCGACATCGCCTATGACAAGAAGGGCGACCGCACCAGCCTCGACTACACGATGTACATCTGGAAGAAGGGCGCGGACGGCAAGATCACCTACGTCGAATGCCCCGGCAGCGACTGCTCGAAGGCGAAGTAATAAACATCGCCCTGACGGCAACGTCACGACAAACACGGAAAAGCCCGCCTCACCGGCGGGCTTTTCCTTTTGGCGCTTGGTCATTCCCCGGCGCGGCTGAAAGCCGCGAGCCCGGAATGACGAAGAACTACCCGATCTTGCCCAGCACCGGGAACGTCTCCAGCAGCCATATGCTGAGCCAGTTGATCGTGCCGGTCAGGAAGGCGATGCCCGTGAGCACCAGCAGCGCGCCCATCGCCTGCTCGACGCGGTGCATGTATTTTCGAAAGCGCGCCATGAACGCCGCGAAGGGCTCGACCGCGAAGGCCGCGGCGACGAACGGGATACCGAGGCCGAGCGAATAAACCGCCAGCAGGCTCGCCCCTTTCGTGACCGTCTGCTCCGAGGCCGCGACGGCGAGAATGGCGGCGAGGATCGGGCCGATGCACGGCGTCCAGCCGAAGGCGAAAGCCAGCCCCATGACATAGGCGCCCCACAGCCCGACCGGCTGGACGATCTCCGCCCGCTTCTGCCGGTACAGCCAGGCGATGCGCGTCAGCCCGAGAAAATGCAGGCCCATGATAATGATCAGAACGCCGGCGACCATCGACAAGGGTTGCGCATAGGCGCGGACCAGCCCGCCGAGCACGCTGGCGCTGGCGCCGAGCGCCACGAACACGGTCGAGAAGCCGAGCACGAACAGCCCCGCCGCCATCACCGTCTCGCGTTTGACGCGCGGCTCCTCCTCGCGCGCCTCGAAGCGCTCGAGCGACGTGCCGGCGAGATAGACGAGATAAGGCGGCACCAGCGGCAGGACGCAGGGTGACAGGAACGAGACGATGCCGGCGATCAGCGCGGCGAGATAGGAGACGTCGGCAGTCATGGGCCGCGATATGCGCCCGACAGTATGGCGCTGGCAAGGGCCTCGTTACCGCAGTTGCGGAGTTGTGATATGCGGGTGATCGGAATCAAGGAGGTGTTCGGTCATGCGCAATCTCATCACCGATGTCGCCGGCCTGCGGGTCGGCCACGCCCATGACGAGAAGCTGGCCTCCGGCAGCACCGTCATCCTGTTCGACCGGCCGGTCACCGCCGCCGTCGATGTCCGCGGCGGCGGCCCCGGCACGCGCGAGACCGCCCTGCTCGATCCGGCGCAGACGCTCGAGCACGCCGACGCCATCGTGCTGTCCGGCGGCTCGGCTTTCGGCCTCGACGCGCCTTCCGGCACGCAGGCGTTTCTGCGCGAAAAAGGCTGCGGTTTCCGCATCGGCGAGGCCGTCGTGCCGATCGTGCCGGGCGCGATCATGTTCGATCTGCTCAACGGCGGCGACAAGAACTGGGACCGCTACCCGCCCTATCGCGAGTTCGGCTATGAGGCCGCGCGCACGGCGTCGGTTGACTTCAAGCTCGGCAGTGTCGGCGCCGGATTAGGGGCCACCACCGTCAATTTCAAGGGCGGCGTCGGCTCGGCGTCTGCGAAGACGCCGGGCGGCGTCACCGTCGGCGCCATCGTCGTCATCAATGCCGTCGGCACCGCGGTTGTCGGCGACGGGCCGCATTTCTGGGCCGCGCCATTCGAGCAGAATGGCGAGTTCGGCGGCCGCGGCATGCCGCCGCAGTTCACAAAGAGCGATCTCGCCATCCGCGCCAAGGGCGGCCCGCAGGAAAACACCACGATCGCGATGATCGCGACCGACGCCAGGCTCAGCAAGGCGCAGTGCAACCGTCTCGCCGTCATGGCGCAGGACGGGTTGGCGCGCGCCATCTATCCGGTGCATTCGCCGCTCGACGGCGACGTCGTGTTCTCCGCCGCGACCGGCGACAAGGAGCTGGACGATCCCTATTACGCGCTCGCCGAGCTTGGCATGGTGGCGGCCAATGTGATGGCCCGAGCCGCCGCGCGCGGTGTCTACGAGGCCAGGGCCCTGCCCTTCAAAGGCGCTGTTCCGGCCTGGCGCGACCGCTTCGGCCGGGGCTGAAACCAATCCGGCGGCGACGGCGTTTGGCTATCATGCCATCCAGCGTCATCAAAGCCATCGCCTACGAAGTGGAGCATAGCCGGCTGACCGTGACCTTCACCAGCGGCCGGACTTATGAGTATTACCTCGTGCCGCCGTCGGTCGCCGCCGCTTTCGAGACCGCGCGATCGAAAGGCACGTATTTCAACGAGCACATTCGCGATCGCTATACGTGCCGCGAGATAACCTCAGCGGCCTAGAAGCATTTTCGAGATAAGTGGAAGCCGGCCTTAAAGAAAGCGCTCGGCGGCGAATCCCTTCGGATCGAGGAACGGCGTTTCTCCGCTCATCATCTCGCCAAGAAGACGCCCCGTGACCGGGCCCAGCGTCAGCCCCCAATGCGCATGGCCGATGGCCAACCACATGCCTTTCTGTCCCGGCGCACGACCGATGACGGCGCGGGAATCCGGAAAACACGGCCGGGCGCCGAGCCAGGTTTGCTCATCGGCGCGCGGGCCGATGCGGTAAAGCTCTTTCAGCTTCGGCATGAAGCGGTCGAACTGCTCCGGCGTCGGCGCCGCGTCACGCGCGGCGAACTCGGCGCCCGTGGTCACGCGAATGCCCTGGCGCATCGGCGTGATGAGATAGCCGTATTGCACATCGACCACCGGGCGAGACAGCGGCGCGCTGTCCTCGGTCTTGAAGTGGCGGTGATAACCGCGCTTGAAGCCCATCGGCAGGCGGATGTTGAAGTTTTTCAGCAGGTCCGGCGCCCACGGCCCGAGCGCGACGATCACTTCCGGCGCATCGACCGGGCCCTCGTCGGTCTCGACCCGCCAGTTGCTGCCGGAGCGGTGCAGGCTGAGCGCGTCGCCCTTGAGCGCGAAGCCGCCCAAAGTCACGAACCGCGCGGCGTAGGCCTTGGTGAGCGCCAGCGGATCGCTGAGGCTCACCGCCGCCGGCCAGTAGACCCCAGCCTTGAAGGTCGGATTGATGGACGGCTCGAGCTTGCGCACGCCGTCCGCATCAAGGACCTCGACCGGCACGCCGAATTCGCGGGCCAGCTCCAGCTCTTTCGCCATCGCGGGGATCGCGGCGTCGCTGCGGTACAGCTTGATCCAGCCGTTGCGGCGCAGGAGCTTGGTTGCGCCGGACTCCAGCATCAGCTCTTCGTGCTCGGGGATGGCGCGGGCAAACAGCGGCCGGTTGATACGCGCCGTCTCCTCGATCGCTTTCGGCGCCGACGCGGCGCGAAAGGCCAGCAGCCACGGCGCCGCCCAGGGCAGGAAGCTCAGGTGATAATTGGCGTCGCTGGCCTGTTTGAAGGCCACACGCAGCAGCGCACCGATATCGTTCGGAAACGCCGGCGGCATGATAGTCGAGCCTTCGATGACGCCCGAATTGCCATAGGACGTCTGCTCGCCGGTCCCGGCGCGCTCGATCAGCGCCACGCTCATATTGCGCTTGGCCAGTTGCAGCGCGATCGAAGTGCCGACGATGCCGGCGCCGAGAACGATAACGTCAGTGCGTGCCATGAAATCCGCCCGTGTTTGGTTCCTTTTGGCGCTTTACCTGCCGGGGTTCAACCCCGTCTTTTGCAGGGCCAATCTTCGCCGCCAATATGGATCGGAGCGCCCGGGCGCGGTATCACAATGAGGCACGCCGGGAGTTCGCTACAGATGACATATACACGCTGGCCGCTGGCCGCGCTCGCCTGGCTTGGCCGGCAGGGGACGACCGCTCTTGCCCTGTCGGTTTTTCTCGGCGTCGCCGTTCCGCAGCTCGCGGCCTATGTGAAGCCGTATCTGGGCGAGACCGTTTTCGTCATGCTGCTGTTCTCCTATTTACGCACCGCCCCGGAAGCGCTTTGCCCGGTGCTGCGCTCGCCGCGCCTCGTCGTTCTCGCCGCGCTCTGGGTGATGATCGCCGTGCCGCTCCTGCTCGGCGGGTTTTATGCGCTGATCGGCCTGCAAGAGCTCGCGCCGGACCTGTTTTCGATCATGGTCCTGCAGGCGGCCATCGCGCCGATCACCTCGACCGTCGCCTTCGCCGCGCTGATGGGGCTCGATATCGGTTTCTCGCTGGTGGCGCTGATCGCGTGCTGCGCGCTGTCGCCGCTGACGACGGTGGCCTTCAGCTATCTGTTTCTCGGCACGGCGCTGTTCACGCCGTTCGAGCTCGGCAGCAAACTGTTCATCCTGTTCTTCGCGTCCGGCTTTCTTGCCTTCGTCATCCGCCGCGCCGTCGGCCGGCAACGGATCGACGAGAACATGCAGGTTCTCGACGGTCTGAATGTGATCGCCGTGTTCGTTTTCGCCATCGCGGCGATGGAGCCGGTGACGCGTCGCGTCATGGCCGACCCGCTGCTGGCGCTGAAGCTGCTCGGCGTGATCGTCGCGATCGCCTGCGTGTTGATCGGCATTACGGCGGTGCTTTTCATGCGCGCCGGGCTCGACCGCGCCATGGTCGTCGGCTTTCTCGCCGGCTTCCGCAATCTCGGCGCCGTCATCGGCGCGCTGGGGTCGGCCCTGCCCGACCTCGCCTGGTTCTATTTCGCGCTGGTGCAGTTTCCGATCTACATCTTCCCGGCGCTGCTCAAGCCGCTGGCCAGACGGCTGCCGAAGCGGAAAACGTAGCCGGAAGCCGGCCCGATACGAACATACGGGCCGGCCGACGGGTGAACGCTACGCCACCACCGACAAGGCCGACGCCGCGGCGCCGATCGCCTGCGATTGCAGCTTGATGAACTGCTCGATCAGATTGAGGCTCGCCGTGTTCGACGGGCCGTTCGAGCCGCTATTGCCGGCCGGAGCCGCGGCCGGCGATGTCATGTCGATCTTGGAGCCGTCGGCATAGGTGATCGTGGTCGTGGTCGAGCCGTCGGCATTGGTCACCGACCGCGTCGTCGAGCCGTCGGCGCCCGGGCCGGACATCAGGTCGTCGGCGTCGCCGGTACCGCCGGTATCATGAGCGTGGTGGCCCTGATGACCTCGGCCGTTATCTGCGGCGGCCAGTTCGCTCTGGCTGATATTGCCATCGCCGTTGCCGTCGATCTTGGCGAACACGGCATCCGAGATCTGCGTCGAGACGCCGTGTTTGGACGCCGCCGCCTCGAACTCGCTCTGGCCGACGGAGCCATCGCCGTTGGTGTCGAGCCTGGCGAAGAACTTGGCGTCGCCCGGATCGGCCGCGGACGTACCGGAAACGGTGACGGCGCTGGCCTGCTGCTGCAGCGCGATGAGTTGCGCCATCATGCCCTGCCCGAACGGCGGACTGGGCGGCGCCGACGTGCCCATGGCCTGCGCCGACGACGAGGTATCCCCGGCGTCGGCCTGCATCAGACTGGCGAGAGGATCGAAGGATTGGCTCCGGCTGCCGCTCGCGCCGCCCGTCTGCAGCATCTGCTGCCAATAGGTCAGCGGGCTGGACGCAGCCGAGCCCACGAAGAAGGACATCAACGCTACTCCTCAATGCATAAGCGCCCTTGGACCCGTTTCCTGCAAAACCCCTGCCAGCGCCTGTGATTTTAAAATCCTGCGCCGGGGCAATGACTTGTCCACAGGCGGAGCGTGGAGAGCGCAGCGAAAACCGGCAAACTTTGCCGCCTGCCCGGCCGCTAATTGCCGGGCCCCAACCGCCGTGGTACCCGGACCCGATCCGGAGGATTTGCATGACCCGCCCGCTCCTGATCGCGCCCTCGATCCTTGCCGCCGATTTCGCCAAGCTGGGCGACGAGGTGCGCGCCATCGACGCCGCCGGCGCCGACTGGGTGCATGTCGACATCATGGACGGCCACTTCGTGCCGAACATCTCCTTCGGTCCCGACGTGATGAAATCCGTGCGCGGCGCCTCGAAGAAGATTTTCGACGTCCATCTCATGATCGCGCCGGTCGATCCCTACATCGACGCCTTCGCCAAGGCCGGCGCCGACGTCATCACCGTTCACGTCGAAGCGGGACCGCATCTGCATCGCTCGCTGCAGGCGATCCGCGCGCTCGGCAAGAAAGCCGGCGTTGTCATGAACCCGGGCACGCCCGCTTCGTCGATCGAGAATGTCATCGACATGGTCGATCTCGTTCTCGTGATGTCGGTCAATCCCGGCTTCGGCGGCCAGGCTTTCATCCCGTCGCAGCTCGACAAGATCCGCGCCATCCGCGCCATGATCGGCGGGCGGCCGATCGACCTGGAAGTTGACGGCGGCGTCACCGCCGCCAACGCCGCCGACGTCGTGCGCGCCGGCGCCAATGTGCTGGTCGCCGGCTCCGCCGTGTTCAAGGGCGGCCAGTACAAAGAGAACATCGCCGCGATCCGTCAGGCCGGCAGCCTGGCCCGCGGCGAGGCGGCATAATAACGGCGATGACACAGCACGCACTGGTCATCGGGAATTCCGATGGCATTGGCCTTGCCACCACCCGCGCGCTGCTGGCCCGCGGCGCCATGGTCACCGGCATTTCGCGGCGCCCTGCGCCAATCGATCATCCGCAATATGAGCACATCGTTCAGGATGTCGCCGAGCCCGCGTTTCGCGACATTCTGGCCGGCCACCTGAGGCATCAGCCCGACATCGACCTGTGCGTTTACAGCGCCGGTATCGGTACCGATCTCGACCTCGAGAATCTGGCGAGCGAGACACGGACATTCGCCGTCAATGTCATGGGCGCTGTGACAGCGACCGAAATCGTGCTCGGCCACATGATCGCGCGCGACCACGGCCACTTCATCGGCCTGAGCTCGACTGCCGATGTTTTGTGGTCGGCTCAGGTGCCGGCCTATACCGGCTCGAAGGCCGGCATCTCGCGTTACTGGGAGGGCCTCGGCCTTGCCTTGCGCGGCCGCAAGGTCAAAATCACCAATGTCCGCTTCGGTTTTGTCGATACCAAGATGGCGCAGGCGCCATTCCGGCCGTTCCTGATCGACACCGACGAGGCCGCGCGTTTCATCCTTGCTCAGGTCGGCAAGAACCGCATCCGGGCCACCAAGCCGCACGCCACCGCATTTCTCGCCTGGGCCGCGGGTTTCATGGCGCGCTCGCCGCTGTCGAGACTTTTGCCGCGTGTTTGAAGCTGGGCCGCCTTACATGGTAGTCCAGCGCCGACTTGTTATCCCTCCCCATGATGGTGAGGCAAGGAGAGCTGAATGATCCCCCGCTATTCCCGCCCCGAGATGACAGCGATCTGGTCACCGGAAACCAAGTACCGCATCTGGTTCGAGATCGAGGCGCATGCCGCCTCCGCCATGGCCGAGCTCGGCGCCATCCCGAAGGAAGCTGCCAAGACCATCTGGGCCAAGGGCAAGGACGCCAAATTCGATGTCGCCCGCATCGACGCCATCGAGGCCGAGGTCAAGCACGACGTCATCGCCTTCCTCACGCATGTCTCGGAGATCGTCGGCCCGGAAGCCCGCTACATGCACTCGGGCATGACCTCGTCCGACGTGCTCGACACCTGCCTCAACGTCCAGCTCGTGCGCGCCGCCGACCTCCTGCTCGCCGATCTCGACGCCCTGCTCGCCGCGCTCAAGCGCCGCGCCTTCGAACACAAGCTGACGCCGACCGTCGGCCGCTCGCACGGCATTCATGCCGAGCCGACCACCTTCGGCCTCAAGATGGCGCAGGCCTATGCCGAGTTCGCGCGCGGGCGCGACCGGCTCGTCGCGGCGCGCAAGGAAGTCGCGACCTGCGCCATCTCCGGCGCCGTCGGCACCTTCGCGCAGGTCGATCCGCGTGTTGAGGAATACGTTGCCAGGCAGATGGGCCTCGCGGTCGAGCCGGTCTCGACCCAGGTCATTCCGCGCGATCGCCACGCGATGTTCTTCGCCACGCTCGGCGTCATCGCCTCGTCGATGGAGCGCCTCGCCGTCGAGGTGCGCCACCTGCAGCGCACCGAGGTGCTGGAGGCCGAAGAGTTCTTCTCCGAGAAGCAGAAAGGCTCCTCGGCGATGCCGCACAAGCGCAACCCCGTACTGTCCGAAAACATCACCGGCCTTGCCCGCATGGTGCGCGCGTATGCGCTGCCGGCGATGGAGAACGTCGCACTGTGGCACGAGCGCGATATCTCGCACTCCTCGGTCGAGCGCATGATCGGCCCCGATGCCACGGTGACGCTCGACTTCGCGCTCGCCCGCCTTACCGGCCTGATCGACAAGCTGCTGGTCTATCCGGCCAATATGGAAAAGAACCTCAACAAGCTCGGCGGGCTCATCCACTCGCAGCGTATCCTGATCGCGCTCACCAAGGCCGGCGTGACACGTGAAGACGCCTATCGTCTCGTGCAGCGCAATGCGATGAAAGTATGGGGCGGCGAGAGCAACGACTTCCTCGGCCTGCTCAAGGCCGACCCGGACGTGAAGAAGGTGCTGAACGACAAGGAGCTCGAGGCCAACTTCAACCTCGATTATCACCTCGCCCAGGTCGACACGATCTTCAAACGCGTGTTCGGCGAAGCCTGACCGGCGCACGCGGAACGGCGCGCACCGGCCGGTTCGTCTCTAGCGATGCCGCCAGTGGTGGCCGCCGCGATGCCAGCCGCCACGGTATCCATAGTAGCGCGGACCATCGTGCCAGCGCGGGCCGTTGCCGAAGCCGAATCCGAAGCTGACAACCGGCGGAGGCGGCACGTAAACCGGGGCGGCCGCATAGGCCGGACCGCGGCCGCCGGCGAGATAACTGGCGCTGGCGTAACCGACCGCCCCGCCCCAATTGACGCGGCACCAGCCGCCGCTGCAGCCCAGCACATCGACATAGGCGCCGGCCGGCATGGTGCCGACAACGCGGTAGCCTGTCCCGGGGCCGGAGCGCAGGTTGAGATCGTTGGTCACGGTGGCGGCGGCAGCGAGGCCACCCGAGAGCAGAAATGCGCCGGCGGCGATGGCGAGTGTTTTAAGTTTCATGGCTGCGTCCAATCCTTGATATCGAATCCTAAACCGTCGCCCCCTAGTCTCTCCATCAATGAACGGCCGAAGCGGCCATTCCCTGCGCTTGACCCGCCAACCTGACGCCGATTGTCGCCATGCCGAACCTTAACGATCGTTCAGAAAACAGAAGCCCCGTCGTGCTGATCTTCGATTCCGGCGTCGGCGGCCTCACCGTGTTCCGCGAGGTGGCCGCCGCGCGACCCGATGCGCGCTACATCTATATCGCGGACGATGCGGGTTTTCCCTACGGCAACCAGCCGGAAGACAAACTGATCGCACGCATCGTGAACGTCATTGGCGACGCCATCGCGGAGCACCGACCGGATCTGGTGGTCATCGCCTGCAACACGGCGTCGGTCATCGCGCTCGCCGAACTTCGCAAGTGCTACACCGTGCCTTTCGTCGGCACGGTGCCCGCGATCAAACCGGCCTGCGCGCAATCGCAGAGCAAGCGCATTGCCGTGCTCGGCACGCAGGCGACCGTATCGCGCGAATACACGCGCGCGCTGATCCGTGAATTCGCCGCGAGTTGCGATGTCGTCCTCGTCGGCTCGCCCAGGCTCGCCACCATCGCGGAGCTTGAGCTGTCCGGCCTGCCGGTTGCAGACGCCGATATCGCCGCCGAGATCGCGCCCTGCTTCGTCGAGACCGACAACCGCCGCACCGATACGGTGGTGCTGGCCTGCACGCATTATCCGTTGCTGACGGCGCGCTTCCGCGCGCTGGCACCCTGGCCGGTCGCATGGATCGATCCGGCGCCGGCGATCGCGCGCCGCGTCAACGACCTGCTGCATGAATGGAAAACGGCGGCGCTGGAAGCGCCGCCGCTCATTGTCTTTACCTCGGGCCGCTCGCCCCCGGCGCCGCTTGCCGCGGCGCTCAGGGGCCTCGGCTTCAGTTGAAGACAGGCACTGCGGCGTGGACATCAATCGCGCCGCGCCAGATCATGTCGACCGCCACATAGAGAATGATGGCAAGGCCGACATATGCAATCCAGCGATGCTTGGTGAGCAGGCCGGCGATATAACTCGCCGCCACGCCCATCAGCACGATCGAGAGGGCGAGGCCGAACACCAGCGCGATGGGATGGTCGCGCGCAGCGCCGGCAACGGCGAGCACGTTGTCGAGCGACATCGAAACGTCGGCGATGAGGATCTGCCAGGCAGCCTGCGCAAAGGTCTTGCGCGGCGCGCCTGACGCCGCACCGTTCATGATCATGTTGCCGTCGGCGTCCACGATGTGCTCGCCTTCGTGGCCGCCCGAGCGCAGTTCGCGCCACATCTTCCAGCAGACCCACAACAGCAGCACGCCGCCGGCGAGCAGCAGACCGACGATCTGCAGAAGCTGGATGGCGACGCCGGCAAAGGCGATGCGCAGCACGGTGGCGGCGATAATGCCGACGATGATGGCCTTGCGGCGCTGGTCGGGCGGCAAGCCCGCGGCGGCAAGACCGATAATGACGGCATTGTCGCCCGCCAGCACCAGGTCGATCATGATGACGGTGGCGAAGGCACTTAAGGATTCAGGCGTCAGCAGTTGAGCGAAATCAACCACGCGATGGGCTCCGTTCAGGTAGGGGTTTGAGATATTCGATGACGGGTTCGATTTCGCCGAGGATGGCCGCGGCGCAGCCGATCAACGTCAGTGCCCCGGCAACATCCCAGGCAGTGACGGGACCGGGGCGCGACGTGGCCGGCATCGAGAAAGCCACCACCGCCACGACGGCAGCGGCAGCAAGCGCAACGGCGCTCACTGCCGGCAGCACGATCTCCGGCGGCAGCCACCATGCCATGACGCCGAGACCGGCAAGCGGAATGAACGCCAACGCAAAGGTCAGCATCCACGGCTCGCCCGTGGCGGAACGACGATGATCCTGCTTTCGCGAATTATCCTGGCGCATCGGACCCACAATCGATTTCAGTCCGACATCGCAGTTCCTGGAGAACTGCCAGAGGGGCCCGGCCTGACTGCGACAAAATGGTGCGAATACCGCCTTCCCGCAAGCGAAAACGGACCGTTTGGTTGTAGTTTGCGCCCAAATCTCTGCGGCCGACCGCCGCAGCGGTCGTTTGACATCGCGTCCAGCCCCCCGTAAAAGGCGGCCACCTGACGGGCCGGTTGCGGCCCGTTCGGCGTTTCGCGACCCGCGACAAGCCCTTACGCTTCAAGGGCTTGTCTGTCGGTTCCGGGGTAACCCGGAGCAAAGGAAGGGCGCGTTTCCTCACCCTTTAATCCCTGTCTATGAGGACGCGATGACCAAGCGTTTGGAATCCAAGTACAAAATCGACCGCCGCATGGGCGAGAACATCTGGGGCCGTCCGAAGTCCCCGGTGAACCGCCGCGAATACGGTCCCGGCCAGCACGGCCAGCGCCGCAAGGGTAAACTCTCCGACTTCGGCGTGCAGCTCAAGGCCAAGCAGAAGCTGCGCGGCTACTACGGCAACATCTCGGAGCGTCAGTTCCGCGCCATCTACGACGAAGCCATGCGCATGAAGGGCGACTCGGGCGCCAACATGATCGGCCTCCTCGAGCGCCGTCTCGATGCTGTCGTCTACCGCGCCAAGTTCGTGCCGACCGTGTTCGCCGCGCGCCAGTTCATCAGCCACGGCCACATTAAGGTGAACGGCCGCCGCGTGAACATCGCCAGCTACCGCCTCAAGGTCGGCGATGTCGTCGAAATCCGCGAGAAGTCGAAGCAGATGAACCTGGTGCTCGAAGCCCAGGCCCTGGCCGAGCGCGACGTGCCGGACTACATCGCCGTCGATACCGGCAAGATGACCGCGCAGATCGCGCGCGTGCCGGCGCTGTCGGACGTGCCGTTCCCGGTTCAGATGCAGCCGTCGCTGGTCGTCGAATACTATTCGCGCTAAGCGCTTCGTTTCCGCTTCAGCGACAAGACTTCAGATCCCCTGCCCAAAAGGCGGGGGATTTGTTATTTGGGTGCTGCCATTGCCGGGAGCCCCGCCATGACGAACCTGACACGCCGCGCGTTGCTCGCCGGCACCGCTGCCGGTCTCGCCTTTCACAACTTGCCGGCTCTTGCCGCCCCGCTCGCGCGCTTCAGGCACGGCGAGTTCGAGGTCATGGTGGTCAGCGACGGCCATCTGGTGCTGCCGACAAGTTTTCTCGCCCCCGACGCCAATCCCGCGGAACGCGATGCGTTGCTGAAGGCTGCCGGCCAGACCGGCGCCAGCTACGACTCGCCGACCAATGTCACGCTGCTCAGGCGCGGCGGCGATCTCATTCTCATCGACATGGGCTCCGGCGACCGCTTCATGCCGACCGCCGGCAAGCTCTGGGACAACCTCAAGGCCGCCGGCATCGACAAGACGAAGATCACCAAGGTGATCTTCACCCACGGCCATCCCGATCATCTGTGGGGCACCATCGACGAGTTCGACGAACCGATGCTGCCGGATGCGGTCTTTCATGTCGGCGCCGCCGAGTGGGACTTCTGGCACGGCAGCAACGCCAGTTACGGCTTGCCGGCCGAGCGCGCCGGTTTCGTCACCGGGGCGCGCCGCAATTACGCGGCGATCAAGGATCGCGTCGCCATGATGAAGGACGGCGACGAGGTCGTGCCCGGCCTGCAGATCGTTTCGACGCCCGGCCACACCCAGGGACATGTCTCGATCGCGCTCAAGGGCAGCGAGGACCTCATCATCACCGGCGACGCCATCTCGCATCCGGCGATTTCATTCGCCCATCCGGAATGGCGGACCGCCGCCGACCACATGCCCGAGCTCGGCGCGGCAACGCGCGCCAAACTGCTCGACCGTCTCGCCGCCGACAAGGCCAGGCTGATCGGCTTCCACTTGCCCTATCCGGGCACGGGCATGGTCGAACGCCAGGACGGCGCCTATCGCTTCGTGGCGGCATGACAAAGCCGCTCACAACGGCGGGGCGTCGTGAGCGGCTTTTGAAGAAAAAACTATCGGCGATCAGGCACGCGCGGCAACCGGGACGCCGGCATCCTTGAGCGCCTGCTGCAACTCGCCGGCCTGGAACATCTCGCGGATGATATCGCAGCCGCCGACGAACTCGCCCTTGATGTAGAGCTGGGGAATCGTCGGCCAGTTCGAATAGGCCTTGATGCCTTCGCGCAAGTCCATCGACTCCAGCACGTTCAGGCCTTTGTACGGCACGCCGAGATGATCGAGAATCTGCACGACTTGGCCGGAGAAGCCGCACTGCGGAAACTGCGGCGTGCCCTTCATGAACAGCACCACGTCGTTGGACTTCACTTCGTTATCGATGAACTGCTCGATGGCCATGGCAGCGGAATCCTTGTGTATCCGGTTATGCGTCGCGGCACGCGGGCCGCAACCGCCCTTCGGTATCGCGGATATATGTACCCCAGGTCGCACCGCCACCCCAAGGGGGGCGGCAAAAAGGGGACGAAATGATTGTTAATTCGGACTTTTCGACAAATTTCGACCGCTGACGGCCGTCGTCAGGGGGTCCCGGTCTGCAGCGCCAGCGCGTGCAGGACGCCGCCCATATTGCCCTTGAGCGCATTGTAGACGAGCTGATGCTGCTGGACCCGGGTCTTGCCGGCGAAGGACGGCGCCAGCACCGTGGCGGAGTAATGATTGCCGTCGCCGGCGAGGTCCCGGATCGTGACCTCGGCGTCCGGAATGCCCTCCCGGATCAGCCGCTCGATTTCACCCGCATCCATCGCCATTGCCGTACTCCTTGACCGTCAGACTACGCGACACCCGCGTCCCGGGCAGCCCTTGGCCGACGGTTTGCACCCAAAAAATGTCGATCCCGCGTCCCCCGGACGAGTGGTATAGTGTGTAAAAAATATCGCGCAATAAGGGTGAGTCATGGCCGTGGCCGGCAGCAGCAGGTTTCTCCAATCAGTGGGTTTGGCCGTCTTTCTGGCGGCGCTGAGCCAAAGCGCGGGCGCGCAGGTCACGCCTGAGCAGCAGGCCGCGATCAAGGCCTCGTGCCGCTCCGATTTCATGTCGAAATGCTCCGGCGTGACGCCCGGCGGCAAGGAAGCGCTGCAGTGCCTGCAGACGAACGTCGCGACGCTCTCGCCATCCTGCCGGACTGCGGTCACCGCCACCTTGCCGAAACCGGCTCCTGCCGCTGCCGCGCCGCCTCCTCCACCTGCGCCGGCCGCAACGGCGCCCGCCGCGCCGCCAGCCGCGACAACCCCGACCATTCAGGCGGCCAAGCCACCGGCCGCAACTATCCCCGCCGCCAAGCCCGCGGCTGTACCAGCGCCCATCGCCCCTGCCCGGGCCGCGACGCCGCCCAAACCCGTGCCGGCACCGCAGCAGGCCGCCGTCCCGCCGGCTCCCGCCGCCGACGCACCGCCGCCACCGACCGCCGCGCAGATGAACGCCATCAAGACCACCTGCCGCGGCGACTTCACCCGCAACTGCAAGGGCGTGCCGCCCGGCGGGCCGGAAGCCCTCGCCTGCCTGCAGCGCAACGCCGCCAAGTTGTCGCCGAACTGCCTGACCTCGCTCGCGGATATCGCCGACACGGCGCCGCCGGCCGCGCCAACCGGCCCGGTCACGCAACGTCCCGATGCGCCGGTGGTGATGACCGCGGTGATCGGCCGCGCCTGTCTGCGTGATCTGGTGCGGCGATGCCGCGACACCGGCGCCGGCGACGGACAGAAGATCGCCTGCCTGCAGGCGAACGAGGCCAGCCTGGCGCCGCTATGCAAGGCGGCGCTCAAGGGCACGGCGCCGATCCGCTGATCGGCCGCAAGTCTCAGACTGAAAGAGTTAGTCCCGACCGGCCATGTAGCCCGGCAACCAGCCCTCACTGCGCTCGTTCAGATCTGGCACCGCCAGCGCCCGCTGGCCGTCTATCGCGACGGCGGCCCCGCCGGTCGTGCCGATGCGCGACACCAGCACGCTGGCCTTGCGCGCGCGCGCCATCACGAGTTCGACCGCCTGCGCCGGCACCGTCACGATGTAGCGGGCCTGATCCTCGCCGAACCAGTAGGCGTGGCCCGGGATATCATCCGGTGCGGCGTCGAGTTTCGCACCGATGCCGGAGGCCATCGCCATCTCGGCCAGCGCCACCAGCAAGCCGCCATCGGACAGATCGTGCGCGGCGGTAGCCGCGCCATCGAGGATGAGCGAACGCACGAATTCGCCGTTCTCGCGCTCTTCGATCAGATCGACCGGCGGCGGCGCGCCTTCTTCGCGTGCGCAGATCTCGCGCAGATAGATCGACTGACCGAGCCAGCCCGTCGTCTCACCAACAACGAGGATGGCCTCGCCTTCCTTCTTGAACGCCAGCGACGCGCTCTTCTTGAAATCGGCGATGACACCGACGCCGCCGATCGACGGCGTGGGCAAAATCGCCTTGCCGTTCGTCTCGTTGTAGAGCGACACGTTGCCGGACACGACCGGGAAGTCGAGCGCCTTGCAGGCTTCGGCGATGCCGCGCACGCAGCCGACGAACTGGCCCATGATTTCGGGCCGCTCCGGATTGCCGAAGTTGAGATTATCGGTGATGGCGAGCGGCGTCGCGCCGACGGCGGTGAGATTGCGCCAGCACTCGGCGACCGCCTGCTTGCCGCCCTCGAACGGATTGGCCTCGCAATAGCGCGGCGTCACGTCGGTGGTCAGCGCGAGGCCCTTGGGGCCATCAAGAACGCGCACCACGGCGGCGTCGCCGCCCGGACGCTGCACGGTGTTGCCGCCGATGATGTGGTCGTACTGCTCCCAGACCCAGCGCTTCGAGCACAGGTCGGGTGTGGCGACGAGCCGCTCCAGCGCATCGGCAATCGAGCCCGGCGGCTCGATGGCGCCGGCGTCGATCGGCGCCGGCTTTTCCAGGCTGACGAAGGGCCGCTTGTATTCCGGCGCGGAGTCACCGAGTTCCTTGATCGGCAGATCGACCATCACCTGGCCGTGGTGCTTGACGATGAAGCGCATCGACGGCGTGGTCTCGCCGACCACGGCGAAGTCGAGGCCCCATTTGCGGAAGATCGCTTCGGCTTCCTTTTCCTTGTCGGGCTTGAGCACCATGAGCATGCGCTCCTGGCTCTCCGACAGCATCATCTCATAGGCGCTCATGCCCTCTTCGCGGCACGGCACCTTGTCGAGATCGAGCGTGACGCCGAGATTGCCCTTGGCGCCCATTTCAGTCGCCGACGATGTCAGTCCCGCCGCGCCCATGTCCTGGATGGCGATGACGCAATCCTTGGCCATGATCTCGAGACAGGCTTCCAGCAAAAGTTTTTCCGAGAAGGGATCGCCGACCTGCACGGTCGGGCGCTTCTCTTCCGAATTGTCGTCGAACTCCGCCGAGGCCATCGAGGCGCCGTGAATGCCGTCGCGGCCGGTCTTGGAGCCGAGATAGACGATCGGCATGCCGACGCCCGAGGCGGCAGCGTAGAAGATCTTGTCCGTCTCCGCGAGGCCGACCGCCATGGCGTTGACCAGGATGTTGCCGTCATAGCGCTTGTGGAAGCGCACCGAACCGGCGACCGTCGGAACGCCGAAGGAATTGCCATAGCCGCCGATGCCGGCGACGACACCGGAGACGAGATGCCGCGTCTTGGGATGTTCCGGCGCGCCGAAGGACAGCGCGTTGAGGCAGGCGATCGGCCGCGCGCCCATCGTGAACACGTCGCGCAGGATGCCGCCGACGCCGGTCGCCGCGCCCTGATAGGGCTCGATGTAGCTCGGGTGGTTGTGGCTCTCCATCTTGAAGACGCAGGCCAGCCCGTCACCGATGTCGATGACGCCGGCGTTCTCGCCCGGTCCCTGGATCACCCACGGCGCCTTGGTCGGCAGCCCGCGCAGGTGAACCTTCGAGGATTTGTACGAGCAGTGCTCGTTCCACATCGCCGAGAAGATGCCGAGTTCGGTCAAGGTCGGCTCGCGGCCGATCAGGTCCAGAATCCGCTGGTACTCGTCCGGCTTGAGGCCGTGTTCGGCGACCAGTTCGGGCGTGATTTTGACGTCGTTGGCGAGCATGGGATTCCTAGGAGCGGCGGCGCAATTGGGCCTAGCACGGACACCCCGGGACTTAGACACCCTTGTGCGCGGCTTCCAGAGGAAATTCGAGGCCCGGACGCAATCGGGCCGCCAGAACCGGGGTTTTCGCGGGCTCTTCCGCCGAAGCGGCTTCAGGCCGCCTTCTTGAGCGCCTCGGCGAGCCCGGCGAACAGGCCGCGGCCGTCGGTCGAGCCGATGTCGGCTTCGACGTGGTTTTCCGGATGCGGCATCATGCCGAGCACGTTGCCGCCGTCATTGACGATACCGGCAATGGCGTTGAGGGCGCCGTTGTGATTCCAGTCCGGGTCGATCATGCCGTCCGGGCCGCAATAGCGGAAAATCACCCGGCCATCGCCTTCCAGCCGCGCAATGGTCTCGCCGTCGGCAATGTAGTTGCCCTCGCCGTGAGCAACCGGCACGCGGACCACCTGCCCGGCGTTATAGCCACGGGTAAACGGCGTGTCGGAGCGCTCCACCTTCAGAAAGACGTCGCGGCAGATGAAGCGCAGGTTCTCGTTGCGCATCAGCACGCCCGGCAGCAGGCCGGATTCGCACAGGATCTGGAAGCCGTTGCAGACGCCCAGCACCAGGCCACCGCCAGCGGCGAATTTGCGCACCGCGTCCATGACCGGCGAACGCGCGGCAATGGCGCCGCAGCGCAGGTAATCGCCGTAGGAGAAGCCGCCCGGCACGACCACGAGATCGGTGCCCGCCGGGAGGTCATGCTCGGTGTGCCAGACCATGGCCGGCTCGCGGCCCGAAGTGAGCCGGAGCGTGCGCGCCATGTCGCGTTCGCGGTTGATGCCTGGGAAGACGAGGACGGCGGCTTTCATGGTGCGCTCCCGTTCCTAGCCCAGAACCTCGACGTGATAATTCTCGATCACCGTATTCGCCAGCAGCTTGTCCGCGGCCTGCTTGAGCAGCGCCTCGACCTTGGCGCGGTCGCCGCCGTCCAATTCGATGTCGAACACCTTGCCCTGACGCACCGCGGCGACGCCGTCGATGCCGAGGGAGCGCAGCGCGCCCTCGATCGCCTTGCCCTGCGGGTCGAGAACGCCGGATTTGAGGGTAACGGTGACGCGAGCTTTCATGGGGCGGACTACCTGGAGAATCACTTGTCCCGGACGCGGCGTAGCACCATAAGCGCGTTAACGCGCGTCTTCAACGCGCTATGGTGATGCGCCGCAGAGCCGGGACCGTCAAGAACACGGGGCGCAACGATCCCGGATCTGCGGTGCACCGCTCGCGCGCTGCACCGCGTCCGGGACAGGAAGTCAGCCTTTCACCAGCACCGGGCCGGTGCCCTGCGGGCGCTCGCCCTCGGCGACGATGCCGAGACGCTTGGCAACCTCGGTATAGGCCTCGACCAGCCCGCCCATGTCGCGGCGGAAGCGGTCCTTGTCCATCTTGTCGTTGGTCTTGATGTCCCAGAGCCGGCACGAATCCGGCGAGATCTCATCGGCCACGACAATGCGCATCACGTCGTTTTCCCAGAGCCGGCCGGTCTCCATCTTGAAATCCACGAGACGGATGCCGACGCCGAGGAAAAGCCCGGACAGGAAGTCGTTGACGCGGATGGCCAGCGCCATGATGTCGTCGATCTCCTGAGGCGAGGCCCAGCCGAACGCCGTGATGTGCTCTTCCGACACCATCGGGTCGTTGAGCTTGTCGTTCTTGTAATAGAACTCGATGATCGAGCGCGGCAGTTGCGTGCCTTCCTCGATGCCGAGGCGGGTCGACAGCGAACCGGCGGCGACGTTGCGCACCACCACCTCGAGCGGAATGATCTCGACCTCGCGAATCAACTGCTCGCGCATGTTGAGCCGGCGGATGAAGTGCGTCGGCACGCCGATGTCGTTGAGGTGCTGGAAGACGTACTCGGAGATGCGGTTGTTGAGCACGCCCTTGCCTTCGATCACCTCGTGCTTCTTGGCGTTGAAGGCGGTCGCGTCATCCTTGAAATGCTGAATCAGCGTCCCTGGCTCCGGGCCCTCATAGAGGACCTTCGCCTTGCCTTCGTAAATGCGGCGGCGTCGGCTCATCGGGATGTACCGTGGTTTGTGAATGTCCATGGGGTGCCGTGGTTCCTTGTTGAAGCGCCTAAAGACCCTCGGCTGTGGTTCTTTTCGATCCAGCGCAAGCTCATGTGGATATGCGCTAAAACGTCTCGGCCACCGGGTCAACCTAGCCCAACGCCCCGTGCGACACAATCGACGGGACGGGGCGTTTTCCACCTCGCAATTTTGCCGTATTAAGAGGCTGATAGGTTGCCTTGACCCCGGTCGGGCGATATGCAAACGCGGTAAAATCCAAGGATTTATGAGGGCGGCATGACCACTTTCGACAAGCGCGAAGAAGGTTTCGAGAAGAAGTTCGCGCATGACGAGGAATTGCAGTTCAAGGCGATGGCCCGCCGCAACAAGCTGCTCGGCCTGTGGGCCGCGGAGCTGCTCGGCAAGTCGGGCGACGACGCCAACGCCTACGCCAAGGACGTCGTGCTGGCCGATTTCGAGGAAGCCGGCGACAACGACGTTTTGAAGAAAGTCGTCAAGGATCTCGAAGGCAAGGGCGTTACCGAGCAGCAGGTGCGCGCGAAAATGACCGAGTTGCTCGCCACCGCCGTCGCCCAGATCCAGGCCGGCTGAGGCATTGGCCGCACCCATGCCGCCCTTCCCCCTCGCCCAGCGCTTGCGCGCCGGAGAAACGGTCTTCTCCGGCTGGTGCATGATGGGCTCGCCGATCGTCGCCGAGACGATCGCGCGCGAGGGCTTTGCCGCCGTGGTGCTCGATGCGCAGCACGGCCTGTGGAATACCGACACGCTCCGTGAAGGGATCGGCGCCGTGCACCATGCCAGCGCCGCGCCCTTCGTGCGCGTGCCGCTCGAGGATGTCGGGCTGGTGAGCCGCGCGCTGGATTTCGGCGCCGAAGGGATCGTCGCGCCGATGATCAACAACGCCGAGGACGCGCGGCGCTTCGCCGCCGCGGCGAAATATCCGCCGCTGGGCGAGCGCTCCTTCGGGCCGCCGCGGGCGATGATGCTGCAGGGGCAGATGGCGGCCACCGATTACCTCGCCGCCGCCAATGCGGGCACGCTGACCTTTGCGATGATCGAAACGCCGGAAGCGCTGCGCAACGTCGAGGAAATCGCGGGCACGCCCGGCATCGACGCGCTGTTCATCGGCCCCTACGATCTCTCCACGTCGCTGTCGGCCGGCAAGGCGCAGGACATCGAGGCGCCGGAGGTCAACGTCGCCATCGACAAGATCTGCGCCGCCGCCATCGCCGCCGGCAAGATCCCCGGCATCTATTGCCGCGACGCCAGGCGCGCGCTCGACATGGCCAAGCGCGGCTTCCGCTTCATGACCGTGGGCAGCGACTTTTCCCTGGTGCGCGAAGGCGCCTCCGGCGCGCTGAAGCAGTTGCCGGTGCAGGCTTCCGGCGCGAAAGACGCGTTCTAGGACGCTGGCGCCTGCACGCGCGGCGCGAGATCATCCAGCACCTTGCCGACGTCGCTCAGCACATCGGCGGCCGCGATGGTGATGACGCGGTAATTGCGCTCGGCCAGCCAGGCATGGCGCGCCGGCCTTTGCTCCCGCGTCAGCTCCGGCTCGTTCGCCGGGATGATCTCGATCACACAGCGCAGCGGAATCGACACGAGGTCGCCCATATGCGGGCCGAGCGGCACCTGCCGCTTGAAGCGGTAGCCCGCGAAACGCCGGTCGCCGGTCAGCGCCTTCCAGAACGCACGCTCGGCCTCGGTCGGATTGCGCCGCAACAGCCGTGCCAGGCCCTTGATCGGTGCCCGCTCCTGCGCGATCTGGCCGGCGCTATGATCGGCGATCAGCCCGCGCAGTTCCTCGGCGGCCGCCGGGTCGAGTGTGCCGCCGCGCGCCGGGCCCTTGCGGCCATTGGCGATGGCCATGACGACGCCGTACAAAGTGCGCACGTCCTGCTGCGTCAGTTCCATGCGCGTGAAGATGTTGCGCAGGTTGATGACCATGGTCTCGCGCTTCTCGGCGGGACGGAAGAACTCGACCTTTTCAAGCTCCCCTTCGAGATCGCGGAAGAACGCCGTCAGTTGCTGCTTGCCGACCGGCGGCGAGCGGCGCGGCTCGTCCTCGCGCACGGCGTCGCTGCCGGCGAGCTTGAACCACTCATAGGCGACGACGATCACCGCCTGCGCCAGGTTGAGCGAAGCGAAGGCCGGGTTCACCGGGAGGGTGACGATGCGGTCGGCCAGCCCGACCTCGTGGTTTTCGAGGCCATTGCGCTCGCGGCCGAACACCAGCGCCACGGTATCGCCGGCGGCGACGCGCGGCGCGATTTCGGCCGCGGCCTGCTGCGCGCCGATGATCGGCTTGAGCTGGTCATGGTGGCGCGCCGTGGTCGCCAGCACGAAGGAGCAGTCGGCGACCGCCTCCTCCAGGGTCTCGTAAAGCTGCGCGCCGTCGAGCACGCGGTCCGCCCCGGCCGCCATGACGACCGCCTTCTCGTTCGGCCAGCCCTGCTTCGGCTTCACGAGGCGCAGCCGGCCGAGGCCGAAATTGGCCATGGCGCGCGCCGCGGCGCCGATGTTCTCGCCCATCTGCGGCTCGACCAGGACCACCACGGGTCCCGGCCGCTCGATCCAGCGTTTGGTCTTGTCGGTACCGGCTCCGGGCATTCAAAAGCGCTCCATGGCAGGGCTCTATATCGCCCTACCGGCTCTCACGAAAGCGCGGCTTTCGCCCCCCAAACCGGGGTGCTATAGGGCCCCCAACCAGCACCACTATCAGGGGTCATGCATGCCGAATCTCGAAATCATGTGGACAAAAGTCGATGAAGCGCCGGCGCTCGCGACCTACTCGCTGCTGCCGATCGTTCAGGCTTTCGTCGGCGCGGCCGGCGTCACCATGACCCTGAAGGACATCTCGCTGGCGGGCCGCATCATCGCCAACTTCCCGGAGAAGCTGAAGCCCGAGCAGCGGATCAACGACGAACTCGCCGAGCTCGGCAAGCTGACGCTGAAGCCGGAAGCCAACATCATCAAGTTGCCCAACATCTCCGCCTCGATCCCGCAGCTCAAGGCCGCGATCAAGGAACTGCAGAGCAAGGGCTACGACGTCCCCAATTATCCCGACAGCGACGCGAGCCCGGCCGACAAGGAAATCCGCGCCCGCTACAGCAAGGTGCTGGGCAGCGCCGTCAATCCGGTGCTGCGCGAAGGCAACTCCGACCGCCGCGCCGCCGGTGCCGTGAAGGCCTATGCACGCAGCCACCCGCACAAGATGGGCGCCTGGGCCAAGGATTCGAAAACCCGCGTGGCGCACATGACGGGTGGCGATTTCTACGGTTCGGAAGTCGCGACCACCACGGCCGCCGCCACGAACGCCCGCATCGAACTGGTGGATGCCGCCGGCAAGACGACGGTGCTCAAGGAGAAAGTGCCGCTGCAGGCCGGCGAGGTCATCGATTGCTCGGTGATGAACGTCAAGGCGCTGGACGCGTTCTACGAAGGCGCGATCGAGGCGGCCAAGAAGGACGGCATCCTGTTCTCGCTGCACGTCAAGACGACGATGATGAAGATCTCCGATCCCATCCTGTTCGGTCACTGCATATCGGTGTTCTTCGCCGACGTTTTCAAGAAGCATGGCGCCACCCTGACCAGGCTCGGCGTCAATCCTGACCTCGGCGTCGGCGACATGATGACCAGGATCGAAACCCTGCCGGATGCGGAAAAGGCCACGATCAAGGCCGACATCCAGGCCGCATACGCCAAACGCCCGGCCCTCGCCATGGTCAATTCCGACAAGGGCATCACCAACCTGCATGTGCCGAGCGACGTGATCATCGATGCGTCCATGCCGGCGATGATCCGCGAGTCCGGCAAGATGTGGGGGCCCGACGGCAAGCTGCATGACTGCATCGCCGCGATCCCCGACCGCTGTTACTCGACTTTGTTCCAGGCGGTCATCGACGACTGCAAGGCCAATGGCGCCTTCGATCCCAAGACCATGGGCTCGGTGCCGAATGTCGGCCTGATGGCGCAGGCGGCCGAGGAATACGGCTCCCACGACAAGACCTTCCGCATCCCCGCGAACGGCACCGTCAATGTCATCGCCGAGGACGGCAAGGTCCTGATGACCCAGAAGGTCGAAGCCGGCGACATCTTCCGCATGTGTCAGGTCAAGGACGCGCCCATTCAGGATTGGGTCAAGCTCGCGGTGCGCCGCGCCCGCCTCTCCAACACCCCGGCGGTGTTCTGGCTCGACAAGAACCGTGCGCACGACGCGCAGCTCATCGCCAAGGTCGAGAAGTACCTCAAGAACGAAGATACGTCGGGCCTCGACATCCGCATCCTGGCGCCGGTTGAAGCGATCAAGTTCTCGCTCGAGCGCATCCGCAAGGGTCAGGACACCATCTCCGTCACCGGCAACGTGCTGCGCGACTACCTCACCGACCTGTTCCCGATCATGGAGCTCGGCACCTCCGCCAAGATGCTGTCGATCGTTCCGCTGCTGCAGGGCGGCGGATTGTTCGAGACCGGCGCCGGCGGCTCCGCGCCCAAGCATGTCGAACAGTTCAAGGGCGAAGGCTATCTGCGCTGGGATTCGCTCGGCGAATTCCTCGCGCTCGGCGCCTCGCTCGAACACCTCGCGCAAGTCACCGGCAACGAGGACGTGAAGGTTCTCGCCGAAACGCTCGACGAGGCCAACAGCGAGATCCTCGAGCACAACCGCTCGCCGGCGCGCAAGGTCGGCGAACTGGACAATCGCGGCAGCCATTTCTATCTGGCGCTGTATTGGGCGAAGGCGCTGGCCCGGCGCGACAACAGCACGCCCCTTGCCGCGCGCTTCAAGCCGCTGGCCGAGACGCTGGCGGCCAACGAAGCCAAGATCGACGCCGAGTTGATCGCCGCTCAGGGCAAGCCGATCGAAACGGGCGGCTACTACCTGCCCGATACGCAGAAGACCTCGGCGGCGATGCGGCCGAGCAAGACGCTCAACGACGCGCTCGCCGCGCTCTAAGGCCACGCATTCGTCCGCCCGTCCCCGCGAAAGCGGGGACCCGGTTCCTTGGTCGAAGACTGGATGCCCGCTTCCGCGGGCATGAGCGGAGTATTGCGCCGGAGCCAAAGCGGCGCCGCTTTCTCGGCACAAAAGTCGATGTTATAGAGCCGCCACGACTGCGCTGCCGGTTCTTGAGAGATGGATGTCTGAAATGGCCAAGATCAAGGTGAAGAACCCCGTCGTCGAAATGGACGGCGACGAGATGACCCGGATCATCTGGCAACTCATCAAGGACAAGCTGATCCATCCCTATCTCGACATCGACCTGCTCTATTACGACCTGTCGATCCAGAAGCGCGACGAGACGAACGACCAGATCACCATCGACGCCGCCAACAAGACCAGGGAAGTCAGCGTCGCGGTCAAGTGCGCCACCATCACGCCGGACGAAGCGCGCGTGAAGGAGTTCAGCCTCAAGGAAATGTGGAAGAGCCCGAACGGCACCATCCGCAACATTCTCGGCGGCACCATCTTCCGCGAGCCGATCATCTGCAGGAACGTGCCGCGCCTCGTGCCCGGCTGGACGCAGCCGATCATCATCGGCCGCCACGCCTATGGCGATCAGTATCGCGCCACCGATTTCAAGTTTCCCTCGGCGGGCACGCTGTCGATCAAGTTCGTCGGCAATGACGGCAAGACGATCGAGAAGGAGGTGTTCAAGGCGCCCGACGCCGGCGTCGCCATGGCGATGTACAATCTCGACGAGTCGATCCGCGATTTCGCCCGCGCCTCGATGAATTACGCGCTGGATCGCGGCTATCCGCTGTACCTCTCGACCAAGAACACCATCCTCAAGCAGTATGACGGCCAGTTCAAGGATATCTTCCAGGCCGTGTTCGACGCCGAGTTCAAGGCGGCGTTCGCCGAAAAGAAGATCTGGTACGAGCACCGCCTGATCGACGACATGGTCGCCTCGGCGCTGAAATGGTCGGGCGGTTATGTGTGGGCCTGCAAGAACTATGATGGCGACGTGCAGTCCGACACCGTGGCGCAAGGCTTCGGCTCGCTCGGCCTGATGACCTCGGTGCTGCTCACGCCCGACGGCAAGGTGGTGGAAGCGGAAGCCGCCCACGGCACCGTGACGCGGCACTACCGCCAGCATCAGCAGGGCCAGGAGACCTCGACCAACTCCATCGCCTCGATTTTCGCCTGGACGCGCGGCCTCGCGCACCGCGCCAAGCTCGACGGCAATGACGCGCTGGCGAAGTTCTCGGCGACTTTGGAGAAGGTTTGCATCGACACGGTCGAATCGGGCTTCATGACCAAGGACCTCGCTTTGCTCGTCGGCCCCGACCAGAAGTGGCTGTCCACCACGGGCTTTCTCGACAAGATCGACGAGAACCTGAAGAAGGCGATGGCGGCGTAAGGGCGCTAGCCGACTTCGCCCTCGGCGATATCGCCCTTGGGCGTCACCGGCTCGCCCAGCCGCGTCTTGACGACGTCGTGGACGCGCGCGGCAATGCGCGGCTCGCGGCTCATCAGCGTGTGCAGGTCTTGCGCATCGAGCACCAGAAGGCTGGTGCGGGTCAGAGCCATCGCGGTGGCCGAACGCCGCGCCCGGCGCAGCACCGCGACCTCGCCGAAAAACTGGCCCGGGCCGAGCACGATCGGATCGCGGCCCTTGAGCGCCACCTCGACGCTTCCGGCGGCGATGAAATACATCGAATGCGCGGCATCGCCCTCGCGCACGATCACCTGCCCGGTCTCGGCCACCTGTGCGCGCAACAGCTCGGAGACATTGGCGATCTCCTCGGCATCGAGCTCGGCGAACAGCGGCACGCGCGCGATCATGCTCCAGGTGACGATGAACTCGCGGCGGTGGATCTGCTCGGAAAACGCCGTGGCGATAATGCCGACCGGCAGGGCGATCATCATCACGCCGATGAAGATGGTGCCCGTTGCAATCAGCTTGCCGAGCGCCGTCACCGGGATGACGTCGCCATAACCGATGGTGCCGATGGTGACGATCGCCCACCACATCGCGTCCGGAATGGTGCCGAGTTTGTCGGGTTGAATATGGCCCTCCGCCAGATGCATCAGCGAAGCCGTGACCAGGGTTGCGCCGGCGGTCATCACCGTGCAGCCGAACAGCGCGCGGCGTTCGCGATAGATGACGTCGAACAGCGAGCGCATGGCGGGCGTGTACCGCGCGATCTTGAAAAAGCGCACCATGCGGAAGACGAGCAGGAAGCGCAGGTCGGCGGGGGTGACGAATTCGAGCCAGAACGGCAGGACCGCCAGAAGGTCGATGATCCCGAACGCGCTCAGCGCGTATTTGAGGCGCGCCCGCAGCGGGGTGAGATCGCGGTGCGGCCCGTGCTCGACCGCCGCCCACAAGCGCAGCAGATACTCGGCCGAGAAAACGGCAAGTGAAAAATATTCGACGGCGTGGAAGGCCGCACCATAGCGGGCCGACAACGACGGCACCGATTCCAGCACGACATTGACGAGATTGATGAGGATCAGCGCGATGAGAAAGCGATCGACCACCCGGCCGACGCCGTCGCCGACCGGACCCTGCTCGAGGATCGTGTAAACACGCCGGCGCAGTTCGGACGTTTTTCTGGGCGTCATGGCGGTTGCCATCGAATCGGACGCCGAAGTTTATACCAACCCCGTCGGGCCGCCGTCGGTATTTGCCCTTAAGGGCTGACCGCAGGCGGCCATGACGACGAAAGGAGCGCAACGATGCCGGACACGCCGCCACCGCTCTTTGTCATCACCGGCGGCCCCGGTGCCGGCAAGACCACCTTGATCGAAGCACTGGCGCGGGCCGGCTTTACGGTCGCGCCGGAGGCCGGCCGGCGCATCCTTCGGGAGCAGCAGGCGCAAGGCGGCCGCGCCTTGCCCTGGATCGATCCGCTTGCCTTCGCCCAGGCCATGCTGGATCACGACGCCGCTGCCTTTGCGCGCCTTCGCGGCGCGGCCGGTCCGGTGTTCTGCGACCGCGGCATTCCCGACACGATCGGCTATCTCAGGCTGGTAGGCCTTGCCGTGCCGCCGGCGATGTGGCGCGCGGCCGAAACGCATCGCTATCGGGAGCGCGTATTCATCTGCCCGCCGTGGCGCGCGATCTATGGGACCGACAGCGAACGGCGGCAGACATGGGAGGTTGCCGAGCGGACCCACGCCGAAATGATCGACGTCTACACGGCGCTTGACTATACGCTGGTCGAGGTGCCGCGCGCGCCGCTCGACGAGCGCGTGCGCTTCGTCACGGCGGCGACCGGCTAGCTTTGCAGCTTGACCGACAGAATCTTGTAGCCGGCATAGCCGAAGGCCAGCGCGAAGGTGTCCTCGAACCAGCGACGCGACTTCAGATAGCCGCGCACGAACAGCGGATGATCTCGATGAGCCAGGCATTGGCCAGCATCACGGCGGACAGTCCCGCCGCCGCGCCGATCGACCAGGTGGAGGAACCGGTCAGCAATATGGCCGACCATGGGTGAACTCGGTTTCCTGCCTCGTCATTCCGGGACGCGCGTGACATGCGCGGACCCGGAATCCAGCCAGATGCTTTGAGCTTGCCGCTGGATTCCGGTTCGCGCTGGCGCGCGCCCCGGAATGACGGATGGCTACCCCGCCAGCGCGGCTTCCACCGCCTTGAGCGCCGCGTCGGCCTTGGCGCCGTCCGGGCCGCCGGCCTGCGCCATGTCGGGGCGGCCGCCGCCGCCCTTGCCGCCGAGCGCCTCCGCGCCCTTCTTGACGAGATCGACGGCGTTGAAGCGCGCCGTCAGGTCGGCGGTGACGCCGACGACGAGACCGGCCTTGCCGTCCTCGCTGGTCGCGACCAGCGCCACGACGCCGGAGCCGATCTGTTTCTTGCCTTCGTCGGCGAGGCTCTTGAGATCCTTGATGTCGATGCCGGTCACGGCGCGCGCCATCAGCTTGATGTCGCCGACGGTGCGGATGTCGCCCGGCGCGCCGTTCGCGGCGGCGGCGCCGCCGCCCATGGCCAGCTTCTTCCTCGCGTCGGTAAGTTCGCGCTCCAGCTTCTTGCGCTCGTCGATCAGCGCGGCAAGGCGCGCCGGCAGTTCCTCGAGCGGCGCCTTGAGCTCCGCCGCCGCGGCGCGCGCGGTGTTCAGTTCCTTGTTGACGTGATGGCGCGCGACATTGCCGGTCATCGCCTCGAGACGGCGCACGCCGGCGGCGACGCCGCTGTCGGCAAGGCCGGTGATGAAGCCGATATCGCCGGTGCGCTTCACATGGGTGCCGCCGCACAGTTCGACCGACCAGCCCAGCGTGTTGCCCAAAGAACCGGAAGAAGGCTCGCCCATCGCCACGACGCGCACTTCGTCGCCGTATTTTTCGCCGAACAGAGCGCGGGCGCCGGAGGCGCGCGCATCGTCCAGCGCCATCAGCCGCGTCGTCACCGGCGCGTTCTGCAGCACGATGTCGTTGGCGATGTCCTCGACGCGCGCCAGTTCCTCGGCCGTCACCGGCTTGGGATGCGAGAAGTCGAAGCGCAGGCGATCGGGCGCCACCATCGAGCCCTTCTGCGCGACGTGATCGCCGAGCACGAGACGCAGCGCCTCGTGCAGCAGATGCGTCGCCGAATGGTTCTGGCGGATGGCGGCGCGGCGCGCGTGATCGACTTCCAGCAGCAGCGGCTCGCCGATCTTGACGGTGCCTTCGACCACCTTGACCGCATGGGTGAACAGATCGCCCTGCTTCTTCTGCGTATCGGTGACCGCGACCTTGACGCCGGTTGAACGCATCTCGCCGGTGTCGCCGACCTGGCCGCCGGACTCGCCGTAGAACGGCGTCTGGTTCAGCACGATCTGGCCGACATCGCCGGCCTTCAGTTCGTTGACTTCCTGGCCGTCCTTGATCAGCGCAGAGACGATACCTTCGGCGCTTTCGGTCTCGTAGCCGAGGAATTCGGTGGAGCCGAGCTTTTCGCGCAGCGCGAACCAGATCGCCTCGGTCGCGGTTTCGCCCGACGAGAAGCGCGACTCGCGCGCCTTGGCGCGCTGGCGCTCCATCGCATCGGTGAACGAGGCGAGATCGACCGAGATGCCGCGCGACTTCAGCGCGTCCTGCGTCAGATCGAGCGGGAATCCGTAGGTGTCGTACAGCGTGAACGCGGTCTCGCCATCGAACATGTCGCCCTTCTTGAGCGTCTTGGAGGCGTCGTCGAGAATGGTCAGGCCCTTGGCCAAAGTGTTGCGGAAGCGCGTCTCTTCGAGCTTGAGCGTCTCGGTGATCAGCGCCTCGGCGCGCGTCAGTTCCGGATAGGCCTGGCCCATTTCGCGCGTCAGGGCCGGCACCAGCTTCCACATCAGCGGCTCGCGCGCGCCGAGGAGTTCGGCGTGGCGCATGGCGCGGCGCATGATGCGGCGGAGCACATAGCCGCGGCCTTCGTTCGACGGCAGCACGCCGTCGGCGACGAGGAACGAGGCGGCGCGCAGGTGGTCGGCGATGACGCGGTACGAGGCGCGGGTCTCGTCGGTCGGCCCGCGCGACAGGCCGTGCGCCACGGCGTCGATCAGCGCGCGAAAGAGATCCGTGTCGTAGTTCGAATGCACGCCTTGCATGATGGCGGCGATGCGCTCGAGCCCCATGCCGGTGTCGATCGAGGGCCGCGGCAGCGCCACGCGCTTGCCCGGCTCGATCTGCTCGAACTGCATGAAGACGAGATTCCAGAATTCGAGGAAGCGGTCGCCGTCCTCGTCGGGCGAGCCCGGCGGGCCGCCCTGCAGTTTGTCGCCCTGGTCGATGAAGATTTCCGAGCACGGGCCGCACGGGCCGGTGTCGCCCATCTGCCAGAAATTGTCCGAGGTGCCGATGCGGATGATCTTGTCGTCGGAGAAACCGGCGATCTTCTTCCACAGGCCGTGGGCCTCGTCGTCGTCGGCATAGACGGTGACGAGAAGCTTGTCCTTGGGTAGCCCGAATTCCTTGGTGATCAGGTTCCAGGCGAGCTCGATGGCGTTGTCCTTGAAGTAATCGCCGAACGAGAAGTTGCCGAGCATCTCGAAGAAGGTGTGGTGGCGGGCGGTATAGCCGACATTGTCGAGGTCGTTGTGCTTGCCGCCGGCGCGCACGCATTTCTGCGAGGTCGTCGCGCGCACGTAATCGCGCTTCTCGATGCCGGTGAAGACGTTCTTGAACTGCACCATGCCGGCGTTGGTGAACATCAGCGTGGGGTCGTTGCGCGGCACCAGCGCCGAGGACGGCACCACGCGGTGCTCGTGCCTGGCGAAGTAGTCGAGAAAGGTCTTTCTGATGTCGTTGACGCCACTCATGTCCGAACGCCGCTATCCCGGTTGCTGAACGGGCGCGCGAAAGGCCCCCCGGCCACGCTGCCCGGCCGGGGGCGTAAAGGCCCGTCCGGCTTTGATTTTTCTCGGGTTCTATTTAGCGACGGGGGCAGCGAGAGTCGAGGGAGGGCCTTATCCCTCCCCGTCTTTGGGGAGGATGGCGAGCGTCAGCGAGCCGGGTGGGGTTCGTCAAAGCCCCCACCCGTCCGCGCGCGTCCACCCTCCCCGCTTTGCGGGGAGGGATTGGAGTCACCCCCACGGCCCACGGCGGTTGCCGCCGCCACCACCCCAGGGGCCTTGCGACGGCCCGCCCGGCCTGGCCGAGCCGCCGCCCCAGACGCCGTGGCGCGGACCGGCAGCCGGCGCCGCGGCGGGACGCTGGCCATAGGCCGCCGCCATCTGACGCAGCGCGGCGATGCGGTTTTCGGTCGCCGGATGGGTCGAGAACAGGTTGTCCATGCGCTGGCCCGACAGCGGATTGATGATGAACATGTGCGCGGTGGCGGGCGAGCGCTCGGCCTGCTCGTTCGGCACCATGTGGGCGATGTCGGCGATCTTGCCGAGCGCCGAGGCGAGCGACAAAGGATCGCCGGCGATCTGCGCGCCGAGATTGTCGGCGGCGTATTCGCGCGTGCGGCTGATCGCCATCTGCACCAGCATCGCGGCGAGCGGCGCCAGGATCACCATCGCCATGGTGCCGATCAGGCCGAGACCGTTGTTGTTGTCGCGGTTGCCGGACAGGCCCGAGAACATCGCGAAATTGCCGAGCATGGAAATGGCGCCGGCAATGGTCGCGGTGATGGTCATGATCAAGGTGTCGCGGTTGGCGATATGCGCCAGTTCGTGCGCGACCACGCCCGCAACCTCGTCGCGGCTCAGTGAGCGCAGCAGGCCCGTGGTCACCGCGACCGCCGCGTTCTGCGGATTGCGGCCGGTGGCGAAGGCATTCGGCTGCGGATTGTCCATGATGTAGACGCGCGGCATCGGCAGGTTGGCGCGATGCGCCAGCTCCGCGACCATGCGATAGAGATCCGGCGCCGAGCGCGGATCGACCTCCTGTGCGCCGTGCATCGACAGGACCATCTTGTCGGAGTTCCAGTAGGCGAACAGGTTCATGCCGCCGGCCACGACCAGCGCGATCATGGCGCCGCCGGAGCCGCCGAGCAGAAAGCCGATGCCCATGAACAGCGCGGTGAGACCCGCCAGCAGCAGCGCAGTCCGGAAATAGTTCATCGTTCCCTCATGGCGGGCGCGTCACGCCGCGCGGCGGCGCGGCCTTCGCGCCCAAGTTCCGCGGCCGAGTTACGCGCCCAAGTACGCATGCAAGTATCTCGCTTGGGTATCGGGGAAAAATGTCATGATCGCGGGGCCTTGCCGCAAGCCCGCGCACCGTCGCAGCGTCATGACAGGATGCCGCAGGGCGCCCGATGGAACAGTGCGCGCCATCGGACGGCGCGCCGCGCGGACCAGGCGGCTGACGAGATGCCGCGGCCGCAAGCTCCGCCGCCCACATCCTCGCACGCCGACGCCCCCGTCCTCGGTGACGGCCGCTTTACGCAGCCGGGTGCCGACGGGGGCGACAAACGTTTACGCACAACCTGACATCCACGGGCCGCAAGGCCCGTAACCCGCCCGCGTTCAGCGGGCCTTCTTCGCCTTCGACCCGCCAGCCATGGCTTTGGCCGAAGTTTTGGCCGAGCTTTTAGCCTTGGCCTTTTCCGCCGCCTTGCGCTCCTTGCGCGCGGCGTTGGCGGCCAGCACCTCGGCCGATTTAGCACCCGCGTCGGACTTCGCCGTTGCCGTCATATCCGGCGTGGTCCCGTCCTCGGCGGGCTTGGTCTTCAGTTTCGCGCGGCCCTTCGTTCGCTTCTCCGGCTTGGCCAAAGGCGTCACCTGCTCCTCGGCCTTGGCAGGAGTCGCGGGCTTGTGCTGCGCCAGCACGATGATCTCGCCGGTCGTGGGCTCGACCATTTCGACGGCGGCCGCAGCCTCGATCGCCGGCTTCTCTTCATCAGCAGGCTTACTGGTCGGCATGTTACTGGTCGGCTTGTTACTGGTCGGCTTGTTATTGGTAGGCTTGGGCGCTGCAAGCGAAGACGAGGTCTTCGCCTGTGCCGGATTCGCGGCGGTTGCCGCCTCTCCCGCTACGGAGAGGCTTTCACCGCCGGTGCCGGCGCCGGAGCGTGGCGCAATGCCACGATCATCCGGCGTGCCCGGAGCTTTTCAAGCCTCGGCCGCGTCGTCGTCCTTGTCGGCATCGGGGCCGGCGTCGATTACCTCGGCGATGACGCCGGAATTGGCGCGCACGGCGGCTTCGATCCTGTTCGCGACATCGGGGTTTTCCTGCAGGAACACCTTGGCGTTCTCGCGGCCCTGGCCGATGCGCTGGCTGTCGAACGAATACCAGGCGCCGGATTTCTCAACGACATTGGCCTTGACGCCGAGATCGATGAGCTCGCCGGTCTTGGACACGCCCGCGCCATACATGATGTCGAACTCGACCTGCTTGAACGGCGGCGCCAGCTTGTTCTTGACCACCTTGACGCGGGTCTGGTTGCCGATGACCTCGTCGCGGTCCTTGATGGCGCCGATGCGACGGATGTCGAGACGCACCGAGGCGTAGAACTTCAGCGCGTTGCCGCCCGAGGTCGTCTCCGGCGAACCGTACATGACGCCGATCTTCATGCGGATCTGGTTGATGAAGATCACCATGGTTTTCGACTTGCTGATCGACGCGGTGAGCTTGCGCAGCGCCTGGCTCATCAGGCGCGCCTGCGAGCCCGGCTGCACGTCGCCCATTTCGCCTTCGAGTTCGGAGCGCGGCACCAGCGCGGCAACCGAGTCGACCACCAGCACGTCGATGGCGCCGGAGCGCACCAGCGTGTCGGCGATTTCGAGCGCCTGCTCGCCGGCGTCCGGCTGCGAAATCAGGAGGTCATCGGTCGAGACGCCGAGCTTGCGCGCATAGACCACGTCGAGCGCGTGTTCGGCGTCGACGAAGGCGCAGATGCCGCCCTTTTTCTGGGCCTCGGCAATGGTGTGCAGCGCCAAAGTGGTCTTGCCGGAGGATTCCGGCCCGTAGATTTCGACGATACGGCCGCGCGGCAGGCCGCCAATGCCCAGCGCCACGTCGAGGCCCAGCGACCCGGTCGAAATCGACTCGATGTCCATGGTCTTGTCGTTCTTGCCGAGCTTCATGATCGAGCCCTTGCCGAACTGGCGCTCGATCTGGCTCAGCGCCGCGGAAAGGGCTTTCGACTTGTCCATGGACGATCCTTCGACGACACGCAGGGCAGGCTGGCTCATGATGGCGCTCCTATATGGCCTCAGATTCGGACCCCGACAACGCGAGGGACAGGCCCTCCCCGGCGGTCTTGAACGATTGTCCGGACACCGTACACCATTTGTTCTCTGTTCGCAATATGTTCTTATTCTGAACCTGGGGACTCCCCCTTCGGGGCGCCTTTCGCCCTGCGCACACCCTCACGGCCGCTGAACAAGTTCATTCCGCCGGCGTTCATCTTCGCCGCTGTTGAATGTCGCAGACTGGGGCGGCCGGAGGTGAACGACGATGAAGATAGTGCTTGCTGGGATGCTGGGACTGGCCGCGCTTGCCGCGGTGCCGGCCTCGAGCCAGGCGGCCGATGGATGCGGCCGCGGCTGGTATAACAATGGCTATCGGTGCGTCCCCATGCAGGGGCCACGGTACGGCTACTATCAGGGGCCACGGTACGGCTACTATCAGGGGCCGCGATACGGCCACTATCAGGGGCCGCGATACGGCTACTACGATGAGGGACCGCGCGTTTATTACCGGGAACGCCATCGCCCCCGCTATGCCGATCCGAGCCACCCTTACGGCTACAATTTCGATTACGGAGACCCGCGGTGCGGCAGGCCCAATTACACAATTCAGGATGGCGTCTGTAAGCCGTATCGAGGGCACTGACCATAACGAGCGGAGCCCAGGAGGCCGCCTGCTGGCGGCCTCTTTCATTTGGTGCCGCTTTCATTTGGGGCCGCTGCCCCGATCATGCCTGGAATTCCCGGCCGCTACAGCCACTTCGTTTTCGGCGTCATTCAATCCGGGCTGACCACCGTGGTCGCCACCGGCATCGCCAGCTTCCCGGAGCCGAGCCTCGCGCAGTTCCTGACGCACGGGATGCTGTCATGGCTCATCGCCCGGGCGGCGATGATGCCGATCGTACTGCCGGCGGCGCCGGGTATTCGCGCCCTCACCGTCGCCATCACCCGCGACGACGCCGGGCGCCAGGCGCAACGCCGGCGGTTGCGCTGCGGCCGCAGTGCGCTTTACTCGGGCTCCGGCCGGATGGCCACTGTCAGCGAGACGTCACCTCATGCCCCTTGCCCGCATCCGTTCGAGCTTTGCCAAACAAGGCCTGATGACGACGCTCGGCGCCAGCCTCGATAAGGTCGAGCCCGGCTTTGTCGAAATCGCGCTGTCGCCGGCGCCGGCGGTGTCGCAGCAGCACGGTTTCGTCCACGCCGGCGCGGTGGCGGCGATTGCCGACAGCGCCGCCGGCTATGCCGCGCTCTCCGTCTTGCCGGAAGGCTCGGGCGTGCTCACCGCCGAGTTCAAGATCAATCTGCTCGCGCCCGCCGCCGGCGAGCGCGGCCGCGTCGTCAAGGCCGGCCGCACCCTGACTTTGTCGCAGGCCGATGTCTTTGCGATCAAAGGCGGCGAGGAAAAGCTCATCGCGCATCTGACCGCGACGCTGATGGCCATTGTCGGCCGCGACGGCGTCGTCGACTGACGCCGCTTCGCGGCGGCGAAAGCCCGTCGTCTACAGCGCGGCCGATGGCCGCGCCTGCACGTTTCTGCCGGATGCCGCCGGGAGAAGTTCGCGGACCCGCTTGGCAACACGCTGCAGGATTTTCGATGGCCGGATCGTGTCCATCAGGCTCTCGCAGGTGTCGAAGTAGCACACCGACAGCTTGACCTGTTCCCCGATGGGAAAGTCGGCGGCGTCCGGAATCGACACCCGCATCAACTGGCCCCGCAGCCGCGGCCGCGCCGGCATCTGGAATTCCGGCGGCATCGCCGCGGTCACCGGCAGGAGTTGCGCGACCACGCCCAGCGTCGAGCGGGACCGCAACTCGACCTTCACGCGCTGGCCCGGTTCGACGCCGAGCGTATAGCCATCCTGGACGTAGGCGAGCACGTAGCTTTCGCCGGTATAGATATCGGCAACCGTTGCCGCCGACGCGCTCAGCACTTCGCCGACGGCGCCGAGGCGCGTGCCGACATAGCCGGCGACCGGCGTCGCCAGCGTGCCGCTGCCGTAGGACTGTTGCAGCGAGTCGTAGGATGCGCTGACGTCGGCGAGCGCCGCGACATAGGGCTCGCGCTCCTTGGCCCGCGATTTTTTCTCGGCCTGCAGCGAAGCGAGCTTTTCGGCGGCCGCGAAGTGCGCGCTGACGATGTCCGTCACGGTCTTGTCGTTGACGAAGCCGCCCGCGCTCGCGCCCGAGACGCGATCGAGATAGGACTTGAACTGCTTCACCGCGGCTTCCGCCGTCGGCAGCAGCTCGTCCACCGCCGCTTCGCGCGCCTCGATTTCCGCGAGCCTGCTGCGCAGCCTCGCCCTTTCGACCGACAGATCGGCAACCGAACGCGACACCGCGCCGGATTCGACCGCGGCGATTTTCTGCCCCGCCTCGACCCGGTCGCCCGGGCGGACGAACAATTCGCGTATACGGGTGTTTTCATAAGGCGCAGAGATCGCCACGCGCTCGCGTGTCACGATGCCTTCGGCGCTGAAAAGCAGCGTACTGCCGCCGATGACGTCGGCCACGATCAGACCGCCGACGATCAGGACGAAACCGGTCAGCAGCACCTTGTGCAGCTTGCGCCGGCGCAGCCGACTGACTTTCAGCGGCCCGCTTGCCACAGCCTGTAATTGCTTGGGAGGGACGTGTAACATTCGATTGGCTTTACATTGCTTTCGGTCAGGCACTCGGCGATGCGGCGCGAAGCGGCGCCGTCGCCGAACGGATTGTGAGCAGGCAACAATTGACGCGCGCTGCCTTCGGTCAGGCGGCGCACGCCTTCGACGATCTTCCCGCGATCGCTGCCGACCAGCGTACCGAAGCCCGCTTCGATGACTTCCGGCCGTTCCGTGCTTTCGCGGGCGATCAGGATCTGCAGCCCGAATGTGGGCGCCTCTTCCTGAACGCCGCCTGAATCCGTCACCACCGTCCAGGCCCGTCCCATGAGGTGGACGAAATCGCCATAGAACAGCGGCGCCAGCAGGCGGACGTTCGGCGCGTCGCCGAGCACGGCTTTGACGTCGGCGCGGACGCCGGGATTGAGATGCACCGGCAGCGCGATGATCTTGTCGCCGTCGCCGCCGAGGTCGCGCAGCGCCAGCAGGATGTCGCGCATCGGCTCGCCGATGTTCTCCCGGCGGTGGAGCGTCACCAGAACGAGTTTCTTGTCGGCCGGCAGCGTGGCGACCTCCGGATCGCGCGGCACATAGTCCGACCCGATCCTGTTCCGCGCGTAAAGCAGGGCGTCGACCACGGTATTGCCGACGACCGCGATGCGGCGCGGACCGACGCCCTCCTTCAGCAGGTTGTCGCGCGCCAGTGCCGTCGGCACGAAATGCAGCGCCGCCGCCTGCCCGATTACCCGGCGGTTGAACTCCTCAGGCCACGGCGACATGATCGTTCCCGTCCGCAGGCCCGCCTCGACATGCGCCACCGGCACACGGCTGGTGAAGGCGGCGGTCGCCGCGGCGGCCGCCGTCGTTGTGTCGCCCTGCACGACGACCCAGTCGTAGCGGACTTCGCGCAGTATCTTGTCGATCTGCTGCATGATGACGCCGTGCTTGCCGGCCAGTCCCATCTGCAGAACGACTTCGGCCCCGCGATAAGTCGGCGTCATGCCGAACAAATCGAGCAGGCCGTCGGCGAGTTCGACATGCTGTCCCGACCAGAAAACGTCGATGTCGGCGCCGGCATCGTTCAGCGCACGATAGACAGGGCCGAGCTTGATGATCTCCGGCCGGGTGCCGAAGACGAGAAGGATACGCATGAGATGAACCGCTGGGCTATCGGGTTGCCGTCGAGAAATCGTCCGGCAGATCGTGAACGGTTTTCGACCAGACGATGGGTCTGGTCGCGAAATCCGATTCACCGAAGTAAATCTTCCAGGCGCGATAAGTTGCGCTCATAGTTATCAAGATGCCGACAGGCCAGCGGAGCGCGATACCGATCCAGTCAACGGTGCCGTAAACCTGATAGCTTGAGACGATGCGCGTGACATAGCGAACGACGGACATCGCGACATTGAAGACCATCGACACGGCGAACAGGTTCGCCATGCCATCGCTCATCGAATCCACCTCGATGACGTCGAGAAACACCAGCACCCACAGCACCAGTGAGGCCGCCGGCAAAAAGTTGGCAATCGCGCCCTTGCGGTCGCGGATCATGAAGTAGATGTCCCAGGCCGAGGCACTCCAGCCGAGCTTGTGCGTCGCTTCGAAAGACGTACCGTAAATCCAGCGCGTGCGCTGCTTGATCGACGCCGACAGCTTCTGCGGAAAGAACTCGCGGGTCGCGATGTAGTCGTAGCCTTCGTCGGCATCGGCCAGCACCGCGGCGAACACAGGCCGGAAGCCGGCGCGCTTGGCTTCGACGCCGAGGACGTAATCCTCGGTCACGGTCGACGGCATCAGCACGCGGCCGTGCGTCTTGAGAAAATGCTGCACCAGCCGGCGCGACAGGCAGGTGCCGACGCCCGCGGAAGGAATGGCGACGCCTAGCGCGTTGCGCACGATCATCTCGCGGGTGTGGCGCTCGGCGAACTCGTCCATGTAAGTCGCGGCGACAAAATCCGAACGGCGTCGCTGCAGCGAAAATACCGGGACCTGGATGAAATCGTAACGGGACGCAAAGCGTGCGTAGACGGCGAAGCTGCGCGGGTCGATGACGTCCTCGCTGTCGTGAAGCACGACGAGATCCGGCGCGTCGTCGCGCGAGAACACCTGCTCGAACATCTCGTTGAGCATCTGCCCTTTCGACGTCGGACCGTTCAGACTGTTGACGATCACCCTGACACGGCCGGGATACTTCGCCGCGACCTCGTTGGCCACGCGAAGCGTGCCCTCGTCATTGGGATAGACGCCGAGATAGATGAGGACATTCGCCTCACTTATCCGCGACAGGTTGCCTTCGACCATGCGGCCGATGACATCCTCCTCGTCCCAGTTCGCGATAAAGACGGCGGTGCGCGGAATCACGGCGTCCCCGTGTCCGCCGGCCCGAAGCGGGTCCTGGCCGATGCTCAGAGCAAGCAGATCGATAAAGGCGTCGTCGAGCGAACACAGGCTGATAAGCAGGCTTATCGTCAGGACGCTTAGAAGAAAGAGGTCATGCATGGGGCGTTTCTTGGAACGCCGGCCGCGCGACGTCGCGCATGATCAAGTTGATAAATGTGGCTTAAAGATTTCCAACAAGCTGAATTACGAAAATATTTCCTCTGCCACTTCAGGAATTTAACTGAATACCATTGAGCGATGCTTGCGGTTGCACGGGCGCTGAAATGCCTCGTCTTCGTTGCCGACTGAACGATGGAGCGCGGGTGCCGACGCGACACCCTGACGAAGGCATGATCGAAAGACGATCGGCGGCGAATGCCAAACACGGTATTGCAAAAGCCTGGCGCAAGGCACGCATGCGGCCGCGTCGTCAGGGACGGCCGCCGCCGATCACGCCGCAGGTCGGCGTCCCGAACGTCAAAGGCGCGATCGCCACTGACGGGACCGCGCTCAGCCGTGGCGCAGCTTCAGCGCCAGGATGGTGCCGGCGAGGCACAAGGTGACGCCGTTGGCGAGGATGAGCGGCAGGTCGCCGATCAGCACACCATAGGCGAGCCACAGCACGATGCCGGTCACCATCAGGAGAAACATGCTCAGCGAGATGTCGGCGGTGGAGCGCGAGCGCCACGCCTTGAGCGCCTGCGGCGCGAAGGCCGCGGTGGTGCAGAAGGCGGCGGCAAGACCGAGCACGGTCGTCAGCAGGGAAACCTGGTCCATGGCAAGGGTCCGTCGAATTGCGTCCGTCGAAATGGGTCCGCTGAAATGGGGCCGCCGAATCGGCCGCGGCGCGGCCTTTGCCATTTGATACATCCGCCGCGGCTTCCCGCGTATGACATGCCGGGCGGGCGCCGCCGCGCCGTTAACCCGCCCTTCACCCTGCCCTTCTATTGCCGCAACGCCGTCGACAAGCGGCCCGGATTTAACGATAGCCGTTGACCTTAACGGAAACCGGCAATGGCCGGCCCTGACGCCCGGGGACTAGTTTGGCGTCGCGGCAACGGCTCATGCGGAACAGGGGACTTCTCATGCATGCCAGCTTCACCGATCAGTGCGTCCGGCTCGGCTTCGCGATCATCCTGATCGTGCTCGTGTCGGTCGCGCTCTATCAGTTCGCCGGCCGCGCCAGCGCCTATGTGCCGTCGACGCCGGTGGTCGGCATCGACAAGTAGCGCAGCGTCAGGTCGCATGGCGGCCTGACGGCACGTCCCCCGTGCACTCCAGGTCACGAAACCGGATCGCAAGCGCGATTCTTTGATTTTTATCAAACCTATATCGGCTTACCATCCCAAGATGTGGCGCACTGTCAACGCGCCGCATTTTTCATGGTCCAACGTCCCCCGCCCCGTCCTCCCCTGCGCCATTGCCCGGTTTGCGGCGTCGCCATGCAGGCGACGAAGACGCGCGACCATCTCGATTATTTCGACCGCTTCAATTGCCTCAACTGCCACACCACGATCGACGCCGCGCCGCTGCGGCCGAAACGGACGCCGCCCGCCGGCGAGACCTGAATCGCCGCGGCGTAAATTGTGAAGGCGATTTGACATCGCTCAAAATCCACACCGCGGGCGCGCCTAATAGTGGAGCGTCGCTGGAGTCGCGCCGATGGTTGCGAACCGCACGCGACATCGCAGCGATTGCAGAGGGCGAGAGCGATGATGGACGACACTATGACCCGGCCGGAAGCCGCGGTCGGCACGAAGCGCAGCAGAACCGAGGGGCCGCTCGGCCGCAAATCGGCGATCGTCAAGCGCTCGATCGAACTGCACGGCCACAAGACCAGCGTGTCGCTGGAGGACCAGTTCTGGGACGGCCTGCGCGATATCGCCGAGCGCACCCGCACGCCGCTGCCCATGCTGCTGCAGACCATCGACGGCCAGCGCGGCCACGCCAACCTGTCGTCGGCGATCCGCGTCTATGTGCTCGAACATCACCGCGCCTTGGCGGCGCAGGCCGATCCCCACTATGTCAGCAGCGCCGCGCAAGGCTGATACGTCTGCGCTGAGATCGCGCCGGACCTAGCGCGGCTTGTCGCGATCGACGAACAACCATAGCCCGCCATTGCGCGCCGACACGATGCGCATGCGCAGCTCGCGCTTGGGCTGGGCGAGATCGCCGGTGCGCGTCAGGTCGAGATCGACCGGCCCCTGTTCCATCGCCGCGAGCCAGCGCGCGCGCAGGTCGTGTTTGTCGTCGCACTGCGACACCTCGAAGAAGTCGCGGCCGAGCGGGCTCATGCCGTAGCCGCTGTCGCGCGCCTCGGTCGCCGAATAGAAATGCACGATGAAATGTCGGTCGAGCAGAATGACGCCGAACGGTAGCTGATCCAGCTCATGCTGGGTGAGCGCTTCGACCCGCCGGGCAATATCCGGCGCGTCGAAATCAATGGCGTCCGCCATGGGCGCAGTCTCCTCTCGCCTTGCAGTCTGTCCGGCGCGTTTCTTATGCGATGCGGCTATACGGTAATATGCCACCGGAAGACTTGCACGCCGGTTTCGAGTCGACAAGGTCGATCTGAATTCGCCGCGCATCCGTCGCATAAAAAATTGCGGACAATATTGGTTCGATGCGCAACCTTTCGCGTCATGCGCATGGCATCCGCCGCGACCTGTGCCGTTATCGGACAGTTGTTTATAAATTCCGCCGCGCCGCCGGCCCGCGCGCCGTCCCAACGAAAAGCGGCGCCGGATCGGTTCGGGACCCGGCGCCGCCCATGAGGCGAGAGTTCAAGGACGGCCTCAGCCGAGATTGAGCTCCTTGAAGAAATCGTTGCCCTTGTCGTCGATGACGATGAAGGCCGGGAAATCGACCACCTCGATCTTCCAGATCGCTTCCATGCCGAGCTCGGGGAACTCCTGCACCTCGACCTTCTTGATGCAGTGCTCGGCGAGATTGGCCGCGGCGCCGCCGATCGAGGCGAGATAGAAGCCGCCGTGCTTCTTGCAGGCGTCGCGCACCTGGGATGAACGGTTGCCCTTGGCAACCGAGATCATCGAGCCGCCGGCCGCCTGGAAGGCATCGACATAGGAGTCCATGCGCCCCGCAGTGGTCGGGCCGAAGGCGCCCGAGGCGTAACCGTCCGGCGTCTTGGCCGGGCCGGCGTAATAGACGGGATGGTTCTTGAAGTAGTCCGGCAGGCCCTGCCCGCTCTCCAGTCGCTCGCGCAGCTTGGCGTGCGCCAGATCGCGCGCGACGATCATGGTGCCGGAGAGCGAGAGCCGCGTCTTCACCGGGTACTGCGAGAGCTGCGCGAGGATCTCCTTCATCGGCTTTGACAGATCGACCTTGACCACCTCGCCGCCGAGTTTCTCCTGATCGACCTCGGGCAGATACTGCGCCGGGTGATGCTCGAGCTCCTCGAGGAAGACGCCGTCTTTGGTGATCTTGCCGAGCGCCTGGCGGTCGGCCGAGCACGACACGCCGAGCCCGATCGGCAGCGATGCGCCATGGCGCGGCAGACGGATGACGCGCACGTCGTGGCAGAAATACTTGCCGCCGAACTGCGCGCCGACGCCGAGGCTCTGCGTCAGCTTCTGGATCTCCTGCTCCATGGCGAGATCGCGGAAGGCGTGGCCGTCCTCGCTGCCGGAGGTCGGCAGGTTGTCGAGATACTTGGTCGAGGCGAGCTTGACCGTCTTGAGCGTCAGCTCCGCCGAGGTGCCGCCAATCACAATCGCCAGATGATAAGGCGGGCACGCCGCGGTGCCGAGCGTGAGGATCTTCTCCTTGAGGAACGCCACCATGCGATCATGGGTCAGGATCGACGGCGTCGCCTGAAACAGAAACGTCTTGTTGGCCGAGCCGCCGCCCTTGGCGACGAACAGGAACTTGTAGGCGTCCTCGCCCTCGGCATAGATCTCGACCTGCGCCGGCATGTTCGACTTGGTGTTCTTCTCCTCGAACATGGAGATCGGCGCGAGCTGCGAATAGCGCAGGTTCTTCTTGAGATACGCATCGCGCGCGCCCTCGGCGAGCGCCGCCTCGTCGGAGCCGTCGGTGAACACCAGCCGGCCCTTCTTGCCCATGATGATGGCGGTGCCGGTGTCCTGGCACATCGGCAGCACGCCGCCGGCGGCGATGTTGGCGTTCTTCAAAAGGTCATAGGCGACGAACTTGTCGTTCGCCGTGGATTCCGGATCGTCCAGAATCCGGCGCAGCTGCGAAAGATGCGCCGGGCGCAAAAGGTGGTTGATGTCCTCGAACGCCGCTTCCGACAGCGCCTTGATGGCGGAGCCCTCCACCACCAGCATGTCGCGGCCCATCACCGTCTCGACCCGCACGCCCTCGGACGTGATCTTGCGGTACTTGGTCGTGTCGGGACCGAGCGGAAACAGGGGGGAATGGGAGTATGGGGGCAGCGGCGGTGTGACGGGGGCGTTCATGGGGATATCAGACCAAGTTGTGCGATATGAGCTACGGCGTCCTTACAACTTTTTGGAACCATTATACAATCCTTTAGGAAACGCAAAACCGGTAGCCCCATGACTGACGACCGCCCCTTAAACTCGGATCAGCTCGGCCACAAAGGACAAACGCGGTTTGGTGAAATTTGCAACGACGCCAAACTAACCGCTAACCCGTCAACCGCTCGCGACCGTAGTGGATGGGACTTCATTGTCGAATTCCCAATGACGAGCCAAGACACAAATTCAATAGACCAGCGTCCGGCGCCCCTCTCCTGCCACTTTCAAGTCAAAACGATATGGAGCAAAAACACCAAGATCAAACTGCGCCTTTCAATGGCCGAGCTGCTCGCCAAAGAATTAAAACCAACATTCATCTATATCTTTCGAATTAATAAAGACCTGAGTTATTCGACCTCGTATCTCATGCACTTGTTTGACGAGACACTAGCAACCACCCTCAAACGGCTGCGAAGCGAGCACGCCAAAGGAACACGAAGGATAAATAGCAAATTTATCTCTCTTCCAATCAAGGAGCTAGGAAAGGAGATCAACTCAACCGGCACGAGTCTGCTGCAAGCCGTCACAAGCGCCTGCGGTAACGATCTCGCGAGCTACGCAGACAAGAAGAAGAAATTACTGAATGAGATTGGCTATAACAAACCCAGATTTCACGGAGAAGTTTCGCTGCGATACGGCAACAACGAGGCATTTATCGACGCCTTCTTGGGCAAAGGCAGAATCGAAGTAACCGACTTCGAGGCGTTTGAGACCCGCTTCGATATTTCATTGCCGAAAACAAGTAAGGGGCCCAACAAGGGCCACCTCACCATCGACCCAAATCCAACAGATAAATGCAAAGTCATATTTCGATCTGGGAGCGACGAACCCGCCACATTCAATTGCGACGTTTATTCGACACCTGCTATTTTTTCAAACTCGATAGGCTGGAAGATACTTATTCGTCACGACAAATTTAACATTACGATCTCTAAGATAAACGGAACACGCAGCACGAGATTCGACACCCTCCCCGACAACTCGCACTCGGAAGCAAGACCTTTATCAGAAATGATGAATGTCGCCCGACTCTGGAGAACACTCGCGCGAGGAAATTGCACTGTCACCATCACTCCAACAACGCTGCCCAGCACGTCTTTATCAATAGAAGAAAAGGTCTCCGCCGAAAATGAGGCCCTGGCAGACCGACAATTAGCCCTACTATCTTCTACCAAGCGCATTTTTAGCACAATCGGCGATCATGATCCCACGCTAACCCTGCCGGACATAATCGAAAGCCGGTCCTCCATATTCGATTTTGCCGCGATGCTCGACGGGACGACGGAGGGGCTTTCTATTGGAATACTGCCATTCGAAGACAAACTGCGAGAGCTACAAAAAATGGAGAAATTTGAAACTCTTATCATAAATTTTATAATCATTGCCGGCAGAGCGATTGGCTATTCCCTCCTGACTGACTTGAAGCTCACCGAAGGCAAAAACGGCTACGAACTTCGTGCCGAAAAGTACAACATACGCGACATCATCGAGTTCAAGAGCATTTCAGACGAGTTCGAAACGTTCGTTGAAATTCAGAAATCCAAAACAAATGCACTGGGTCTTGTCGTGAATCGACCCATCATTGAGGGGAGTAAGGCTCCTGAACTCAATGCGGCGATACAATAAAGTGTGGCCCGCGGCCCATAGAGCGCATTATCCCCGCGCAGCCCGCTAATCGCATCCCGGCGCGTCACGCTTCGCTATCGCCCTACGCATAACCTCTCCCGGCCTCATCCTGAGGAGCATCGCGAAGCGATGCGTCTCGAAGGACATTCTGATGCCGATCTCGGGTAAACCCGAGATCGGTTGGCCGCCCTCATCCTTCGAGACGGGCGCTTCGCGCCCTCCTCAGGATGAGGCGGTTCTGGCCTGTAGCCCGGGTGAAGCGCAGCGAAACCCGGGATCGCACACCCCGCATTGCGCTTGGCTCCATGCGGGCTACAAATCTCACCCCTCCACAACCTCCAACTCCCCCACCGCTTTCTTCGTCGGCGTCACCGTCACGGTCACGTCCTGTCCGAGCGCGGTGAGAAATTCCATGAGGCGCCCGACCGAGAACGGGCCGCCGCGATTGCGCAGCAGCGCCGAGACATTCGGCTGTTTGATGCCGAGCGCGGCGGCGGCCTGCGCCTGCGTCAGCTTGCGCACCTTGACGATCCGGTAGATCTGCAACGTCAGCTGCGCCTTCAAAAGCTCCTGCTCCGGGTTGGGCAGGCCGAGATCGGCGAACACATTGCCGCTGCCGCGCACCGCTCGTGATTTGCCCGCTGCTTTTGCCATTCCAATCCCGCCTTCTGCCTTGGCTTACGCTTCTCTGTGCCTGTAATCCCGCTCCACCTCGGCAAGCCGTCGCCGGATCAGGTCGATGTCCTGCTTCGGCGTTGCGATGCCGCGCTTCGATTTCTTCTGAAACACATGCAGCACATAAACCGCGTCCGCGAATTCCACCGTATAGACCGCGCGATAGGCCCCGCTTGGGTCGCGCTCGACAATCTCCATCACCCGCGCGCCGCCGAAGCCTTTCAGCGGTTTCGCCGCCGGGTCGGTGTCGCCCTGCTGCGCGGTGTAGAGCGCCTGGCCGATATCACGCCGCACCGCCTCGGGCATGGCCCGCAGATCGCGCAGACTGGAGCCCATCCAGATCACGGGTTTGACGGCATCGGGCATACAAATATACAACTAAATGTATAAACGGCAAGACAGCTTTAGCGGCCGGGAAATCTAATTTTAGGTTGCGGCCATTATTTCCCGCAACCGCCCTTGACCAACCTATCTTCCTATGCTTTTATCCCTTCGCCGGCTCATGAGAGGGCGTCGTCGCGAGACGTTCCGATGATGGAGCAGCCGCCCCAAAAAGGGCGGGCCGGGACGGGAGCGATCCCGAAACGGCGGTGCGGCGCCCGCGCGCGAGGCTCGTAACCTTGCTCCCGGGAGTCCGCGGGCAGCCGTCCGGGCCCACTACGGGGCTCTGCCTTCAATGGCTGGACGGGGGTTCGGTGAAGGCGGGCGAAAGCCTGCCGGAGGTCGATGTCCGCTCACAAGGCGGCTCGATCGCTGACCGGCACCCGGAAGTTACGGCCCCGCGGACTTAAGGAAGAACGCCGCTTCGTGGCGCGCCGTCAGGCGCGGCGCATCCGGCAACGGGTGCGCACCCATAAGGAATGGCGGCGCCTTTCGGCGCGCCACACCCTCTCGTTGGAGAGGTTCAGGAATTCAAAGGTCACGACAGGCGAACCCGGCGCCTCGACAAACAATACGGGCGATGACGCGCGCCAGTGCGGCGCGCGGGCTGTTTGACAATCGAATAGGATCGAGAGGCTCAACCCGCCTCATCCTGAGGAGCCGCGCGAAGCGCGGCGTCTCGAAGGATGGAGGCGGCCACATGGTTCGAGACGGCGCGTTCCGCGCCTCCTCACCATGAGGCCGGGCGAAGGCGGGACGACCGGCCTCCTACTTCCCGCCCTTCTCCTTCATCCACTTGTCCATGGCGGCGATCTCGTCGTTCTGGCTGGCGATGATGTCCTTGGCCATCTTGGTGACCATCGGGTCCTTGCCGTATTTGAGATAGGCCTGCGCCATTTCCACCGCGGCCTGGTGGTGCGGCTTCATCATGATGATGAAGTCCTTGTCGGGGTCGCAGGTCATCGTGGCGGTCTTCATGGCGTTGTCCATGACCTTCATGGACTTCATATAGGCCTCGCCCGCCGGGCTGGCGGCGCCGGAAGCCGTGCCATGGCCGGAATGGCTGCTTTGCGCCAAAGCGGGCGCGGACAAGGTCAACATTCCGGCCAGCGTGGCGGCCATGGTGAGGGCGCAGGCAAGCGGTAGCGGCTTCATCGACGAAACTCCCTTGATGGACGAACAGGCCTGCCCATGAAGAGGCACGATTGCGGCGACATCCCGGACGCCTTTGCCGCCCTCGCTGCGGCCCGGTCCTTGCCCGCGGCGCGCGGTCTGCCCCTCCACAGCGCAAGGCCGAAAGCCGCGCCCAAGCATTGACGCAGGGCCTGCCATCTGCAATCTCCGCCTGCGCCGTGTAATCCTCTGGAATCGTCAGCAAATCATATGGCTCCCCGTCCGTTCCGCCTTGGCCGCGCCCGCACGGGTCTGGGCATCTTCGCCACCCGCCCCATCAAGAAGCGCCAGACCATCGCCGAATACCGGGGCAAGATGCTCGGCGTCGAAGCCGCGGTGAAGGCCGAGAAGAGCGGCAACCGTTACCTGTACGAGGTCAACTCCAAGTGGACCATCGACGGGGCCAAGCGCGGCAATATCGCCCGCTATTTCAACCATTCCTGCAATCCGAACGCCGACACCTTCATCCGCGGCAAGCGGGTGTTCGTGCGCACCATCAAGAACATCGAGCCGGGCGACGAGATCACCTACGATTACGGCCGCGACTACCTCAAGAACGTCATCGGGCTGGAGAACTGCCAGTGCTCGCGCTGCCGCAAGCGCCGCGCCAGGCAGCGCGCCGAGGCGCGTGAGCGCAATGCGCGCCGCAAGAAGCGCCTCGCCGCCGCGGCGGCCAGGGGTACCGCGGTCAAGAAGGCCGTGAAGAAGACGGTCGGCGCGAAAAAGAAAAAAACCTTCAAGACGCGCAAGACGACGCGTAAGACGACGCGTTAGGGCCAATGGCGAAGGCGACAGTCCGCGCGCGCCAGACCGGGCAGAAGGATAAGCCCAAGCTCTATCGCGTCGGCCGCGCCCGCACCGGCCTGGGGCTGTTCGCCACCGTCGATATCCCCTCCGGGAAATTGCTGATCGAATATACCGGCACCCGCATCCCCACCCGGGAGGCGCGCGAAATCGACAGGCGCCGCGCCAACAAATATTTGTTCGAGATCGACAACCGCTTCACCATCGACGGCTCCGCGCGCAGCAATCTGGCGCGTTACGTCAATCACTCCTGCGATCCGAACACCGAGGCGGAATCGAACCGCGGCCGCATGATGTTCCGCACCGTGCGCAAGATCGCGCAAGGCGAGGAAATTACCCTCGATTACGGCGAAGAGCATATGGAGTTGTATTTCGGCCCGGCCGGCTGCCTGTGCGATGCCTGCAAGGCGGCCAAAAGAAAGGCCGCCAAAATCAAGCTCAAGAAAGCGCGCGTCAAGCGCGCCAGTGCAAGGAGAGTTGACCGATGACCATCAAGCTTCGCCGCGTCGTGACCGGCCATGACGAGAATGGCCGCGCCAGGGTGCTGATCGACGAGCAGGTGCAGAACACGTTCTCGCACCGCGCCGGCGCGGAGTTCAGCGTCATCTGGTCCACCGAAGGCTTCCCGGTGAGCAATGACGGCAACGAGGACCCGGCGAACAAGAAGATCGGCACCGCGATCGAGAACGGCAGCGTGTTCCGCATCGTCAGCTTCGCGCCCGGCGTCGCGCCGCGCAATCACCGCACCTCGTCGATCGACTACGGCGTCGTCATGCAGGGCGAGATCGACATGATCCTCGATGACGGCGTTTCCGTCACGTTGCGCGCCGGCGACGTGCTGGTGCAGCGCGGCACCATCCACGACTGGGTCAACAACGGCACGGAGACCTGCGTCATCGCCTTCTCGCTGATCGCGGCCAGGCCTGTCACCGCGAACGGCAAGCCGCTGCTGCCGCAGGGCTGAACTTTAACCATCAAGTTCGGGATAGTGGCGGAAGATGCCGTCCTCGTTGAACGGCACGCGGCGGTTCGAGGCGCAATAGGCCTTGAGACGATCGCGCTCCGCCACCCGGTCGCGAACCGCGATCACGCGCGGCACTTTCTTCTCGAAACGTTTCGCGGCGTTGGGAAAGGCGTAGCGCAGCCCTTCGACGATCTGGAACAGCGACAGGTCGGTGTAGCTGATGCGGCGGCCCAGCACATAAGGCCCGCCGCTCTCGCCGATCACGCGGTCGAAATAGCCGAGAAATTTCGGCACGCGATCCTTGAGGAAATGGGCGGTGTACTGTTTCGCCTCCGCCTTCTGGTCGTCGTAATAGAGCCCGGTGGCGATCGGGTGGTGCGTGCCGTGCACCTCCTGGACGAAATCGGTCACCGTGAGCTGCAGCGCGTTGAGCCACAGCCGGGCGCCGTCGTCCTTGGGCGCGAGGCCGTGGCGCGGGCCGAGGTAGAACAGGATGTTCGCCACCTGCGCGATGACGAGCTTGCCGGCCTTGAGGAACGGCGGCGCAAAGGGCGGCCGGCCTTCGCCGACGCCCTCGCCTTTCAGGGCGGCCATCATCTGCGCCATGCCGCTGGGCTCGCGCGCCACGTCGTCATAGCCGGCGCCGGCGTCTTCCAGCGCGAGGCGCACGAATTCCCCGCGGCCCTGCAGGCCCGGCCAGTAATAGAGTTGGTAGCGCATAGCTGTCCTCCTTGCGCCGGCCCGCAACAACCCTGTCACAAAGCGGGTTTAGGCCTGACATATCTGTCGATATGGAGCCCGCCATGCGCCTTGTCCTCGCTCTGCCGCTCGCCGCCGCCCTCATTGCACCGGCGCAGGCCCAGACGATCTACCCGATCGACCGCGCCGACATTCTCGCCGGCTCCCGCTTCGATTTCAAAGTCGAGTACCCGGGTACGAACGTCGGCGACGTCACCATCAACGGCTCAGCCTACGACAAGGTCCTCGGCGGCAAGGCGGTTCTGGTCGAAAAAGAAGACGGTAAGGAGCAATCCGCCCTCATCCTGCGCGACGTCACCCTGAAGCCGGGCACGTATACGGTCACGGCCGGCGCCAGCACCGTAACATGGAACGTCTTCGCCACCGGCGCGCGCCGGGCCAAGAACGTCATCCTGTTCATCGGCGACGGCATGTCGCCCGCGCACCGCATCGGCGCGCGCCTCCTCTCCAAGGGCATCGACCAGGGCAAGAGCCTCGGCAAGCTCGCCATGGACGACATGCCGCAGATGGCGCTGGTCGCCACCGCCGGCTCGGACTCGATCATCACCGACTCGGCCAATTCGGCGAGCGCCTATGCGACCGGTCACAAGGCGGCGGTCAACGCGATGGGCGTCTATGCCGACCGCACCGCCAATCCGTTTGACGATCCGAAGGTGGAAACCATCGGCTCGCTGGTGAAGCGCCGCGGCCTCGCCCTCGGCATCGTCACCAACACCGAAATCGAGGACGCCACGCCGGCGGCGATGGCGGCCCACACCCGGCGTCGCTCGACCTACGATCAGATCGTCGAACAGTTCTTCGACATCAAACCGGACGTGCTGATGGGCGGCGGTCTTGCCAATTTCCTGCCCGGCAAGACCGAGGGCTCCAAACGCAAGGACGACACCGACTACCTCACCAAATTCAAGGAGGCCGGCTATCGCTACGCCGCCAACGCGACCGAATTGTCCGCGGCGGCAGGCGACAGCGCCACGACGAAGCTGCTCGGCCTGTTCGCACTCGGCAACATGGACGGCGTGCTGGACCGCAAATTTCTCAAGGGCGGCACCGTCAGGAAATTTCCCGATCAGCCGGACCTCACCGACGAGGTGAAGGCCGCCCTCGCCGTGCTGTCGAAAAACGACAACGGCTTCTTCCTGATGGTCGAATCCGGCCTGATCGACAAATACGCTCACGCGCTCGACTTCGACCGCGCCGTTTACGACACCATCATGCTCGACAATGCCGTGCGCCAGACCAGGGAGTGGGCACAAGCGCGGGGTGACGATACGCTGATCCTCGTCGTCTCCGACCACAACCACCCGAACTCGCTGGTCGGCACCATCAACGACGACATGGCGAGCACGCCGAACGTGCCGATGCGCGAGCGCGTCGGCGTCTACGAACAGGCCGGCTTTCCCGATTATCCGAAAGCCAATGCCGAGGGCTATCCCGAGAGGATCGACGGCAAGCGCCGCATCGCGATTTTCTCGGCGGCGCTGCCGGATCACTACGAGACCTTCCGGCCGAAACTCGACAATCCGAACAACCCGACCGTCGCCGGTTCGGAGAAAGGCACCTTCGTCGCCAACGAGGCCTACAAAAACGTGCCCGGCGCGGTGCTGCGCATGGGCAACCTGCCGGCGATGATGAACGCCAGCGTGCATTCCGGCGAGGACGTGATTTTCACCGCGACCGGTCCCGGCAGCGAACGGGTCCGCGGCTCCATGGACAATACCGAAGTCTTCCGCGTGATCGTCGAGGCGCTCGGTATGGCGCCGGGCGAATAACGGATCAGGCGCTCGCCGGCAACGGGCCGGTCACCTTGTTGCGGCCCGATGCCTTGGCCCGCTCGAGCCGGCCGGCGGCTGCGGCGAAGAGCGCATCGTAGCTCGCGCCATCGACAGGGACGCTCGCCACCCCGATCGACACTGTGAGCGGTCCGGCGGGATCGGCAGCGGAAGCCGATGCGACGGCGTGCCGTATGCGCTCCGCCAGCGCCAGCGCCTCGCTTGCCGAAAGGCCATCGGCGATCACCACGAACTCCTCGCCGCCGAAACGGTAGGTGAAATCGGACAGCCGCGCCGCGCTCATGATCTCCCGCGCCGTCAGCTTGAGCAGGCGATCGCCGGCGGCGCGGCCGAAGCCCTCGTTGACGGCATGAAGGCGGTCGAGGTCGATCAGCAGCAGCGACAGCGGCCGCTGCGTAGCGGCGGCCCCATCGACGGCGCGGCGGCCATAGGTTTCCAGCGCGTGGCCGTCGAGCGTGCCGGTCAGCGCATCGCAGCCGGTGCGCGCCAGCAGGTTCTCGTAGCGCTCGCGATAGGTCAGCGTATCGAACACGTCGCGCAGGCGCGGCGCCGCCGGGCTGCCAAGCGGCCGGTCGAAATAAACAAGGTAGATGGCCCCCAGCACGCTGTAGAGCGCGACCGCGCCCATCTTGGCGATCCAGCCGCCGATCAGCACCGGCAGCCCGGCTCCGGTCAGGACGCTGAGTCCGGAAAAGAAAGCGACCTGATCGAAGGTCAGCACCAACGCACTCGCCGTCAGGAGCCGCGGGAACACACGATCGCCGAACCAGACGCGCGTGCGCTCATAGAGCAGGATGATCATGACGCAGTCGACAAAGAGGATGACGGTGCCCCACACCATCAGCCCGCCCATCTCGTCGAGGAAGACGAAGTCCGCGGCGCGATCCCCCTGCAGCGGAGCCAGGGCGTGATAGCGCAGCACGAAGCCGAGCACGAACACCAGCACATTGCCGAAGAGCAGGCCGTAGATCGGCTGGCGCACGACGACCGCGTCTTCGCGAATGTAGAGGATCAGCAGCAGCATCAGCTTGCCGGCAAACAGAATGGTCGAACCCGGCGAGGTCACGATGCCGGACGGCAGCGCGACGTAGAAGATGCTGGCGAGATAGGTCTCGAGAAAGTGCAGCACGCCGAGCGCGCAGAAGAAGGGGCCAAGGCCGATGCGGTCGCGCAAACGCAACAGGCCGGCCAGCGCCGCGAAATAGATCAGCGCATCGGCGGCGAGCAGCAGGACGTTGGTCAGTTCAGGCATCGAACCCGCATGGCAGCGGCGCCATCGACCCGGCGCCGGTCAGGGCAATTTGACGTTGCTCGAAGCGGAGCGAAAGCTTGCCGTCCGGCCCCCGCCGAACGGCAAACGGGCGGCCCGGATGGAGCCGCCCGTCTTCATGCCATGATTCCGGCAACCGCCGCGCCTGTTAGTTCGTGGCGAAGCAGTACAGAAGTCCGTCGCCGCCGGTCGAGCGCAGATCGGCCTGCGTGCAGCCGCCGCCCGGCCCGCGCGAGGGATGCGAGGCATTCCACGATTTGGCCGGCGCGCTGTCGTCCAGCCCGGTACGGTCGGAATGCCCGACCATCGCCGTACCGTCGGTGGCGCTCGTCCAGTTCTTGCAGGTCATGTCCTTGTCCGGCGGGAAGGCCGTGCCGTCGGCCTGCGTGCCGGTCAGGACATCATGCCGGTTCGGCTGGTCGCCGCGGCCGTTGATGACGTCGCCTTTCTCCGACAGCGCCGTCTGCTTGGTCAGATTGTTGGCGCCATGCAGCTCGGCGACGTCCTTGGCGATCGTGACGCCCTTGGCGTTGACCCAGGGGCCCTTGCCGATGCGGTCCTTGGCATTGACCGCGCCCTGGCCTTGCGTCGAGAGATAGGCGCGCCAGGTCTTGGCCCCGGCTCCGGCGGCGGCGGCCAGCGTCTGGCAATGCTTGTCGGCCCCTTCGAGGCCGCCGAGATTGGCCCCGTTGCCGACACCGGCGCTGGTCACGAAGAAACTCATCGAGGATTGCTGCGCCGAGGCCGGCACGGCTCCGGCCATCAGGGCGGTGATCAGCGCTGCCGAGGCGACGGCCGCGGTTCGACGTGCAGACATGCAATTCCTCCCGGTTCGGCGCCTGGGTCTTGTGCCCTGGCGCGCTCGCGAAGGCTAACACCGGTCCCTGAGCGCTATTCCTCACATCTGCGTGGTCTGCCGGCGGACAACAAAAAGCCCGGCGCAAGCGCCGGGCTTCGTATTCGATATCAGAACCGGCGATCAGGCCGGCTGCAGGTTACCGGCGGCCTGCTTGCCACGCTCGGTGACGATCTCGAACGAGATCTTCTGGCCTTCGACCAGCGAACGCATGCCGGCCTTTTCAACGGCGGTGATGTGGACGAACACGTCCTTCGAGCCATCATCCGGCTGAATGAAGCCGTAGCCCTTCTGGGTATTGAAGAACTTCACAGTTCCGGTAGCCATCGTAGTTCCTTTCGCTCCGCGTTGTACGCCGTTCCCCTCTGTTGGGCCGGCGGCAACTATCCGAGTTTTGGGGGATCACTTGCAGCGCAGCCCAAAACCGGGAGCGAACGAAGATGAGGCCGAAAACCAAGTTGCGGCGCGCCAAATAGACGTTATTCGGGCCTGGGTCAACGCCGGAGGCTGCGGCAAAGGCGGCGACGGGGCGCCGCCCGCTCTCTTGCACCGCAGCATGCCAGCCGGCCGGCCCAAACGACAGCGCGCGCCCCCTTGCAGGAGCGCGCGCCTTTTTTCTTCGATCGTGCTTGGCCGTTAACCGTTAACCCTGCTGGATCGCCGACAGCATCCACGGCGCGCCGCGCGAGCGGCGGAAGGTCCACAGCTCGGTTGCCTCGCCCGGCGTACCGCCCTCGACGACCTGACCGGTCGAACGCTGGACCACGCTGTCGGTCACCGCAAAGCGCATGGCTACCGTCGCGTACTCGTCGTTGTTCTCGCGCCAGGCTTCCGCGAGATCGCCCTGCAACAGCTTCACGTCGGTCACGCGGTTGACGACGCCCTGCTTGGCGTTCTCGTCGATCTCCTCGGCGAAGTACGACACCATCTCCGGCATAGCGTTGGCGCGGAGCGCGTTGAGGTCCTCGGCCGAGTAAGCGGCCTGAATTTCCGACAGCAGACGCTCGAACTCGTTGAAGTCCTCTTCGCCGATGGTGATCGGTTGCGTCACCGGCGCAGCTTTGGCGCCGCCGCCGAACATGCCGCCAAAGGCGCCGCCGGCCCCAGCAGCGCCACCGGTACCGGCACCGAGGCCGGTGAAAGCGGCGTTGTTCTGATTCGTCGGCTGCTGGCCATTCGCCGCACCGTAAGCCGGTGCCGGGTTGTTACGGCGCTGCCACCAGTTGAAAGCCAAGCGGGCGACGAAGATCACCAGCACGACCTGCAGGATCAGGCCGAGGATCGAGGCGAAGCTGCCCATGCCGGCGAGGAAGCCGCCGCCGAACAGCATGCCGAACAGGCCAGCGCCGAGGAAGCCGGCGGCCAAGCCGCCGAGCATGCCGCCACCGAACAGACCGGGACGCGCCGCCTGCCCGGCCGCGCCCGTCGCCGCGGCGCCAGGCTGCGCAGTCTGCGAGCGCTGGATCGGCTGGGCCGCACGCGGCGCGGTGTTGGTGGCAGGTGGGGCCGAGAAGGTATTGGAGCCACGGCTGCCGAAAGAACCACCGCGCCCGGCGCGGGCGTCGGCATAGTCGGCGGCAGCCAAAGTGAAAACGGTTGCAATTGCGGCGAGCGCAATCAGCCAGCGGTTACGCGTCATCGTCCTTATTTCCTCCCGGCCAAATAGGCGAAGCAGAGAATAGGTAGCGCGCGCGAGGTTTGTAAGGGTCCGGGGGCCCACTGCGCCGCAAAGCCGCAGGCCCCCCCCTGTGGAGGGGCCCGGCTGCTTGATTCGGCGAAAAACCGCCCGCTCACGACTTGTTCACCGAGGTATCCGGAACACATCGCGGCCTGACCGGTTTGTCCGTGCAAACAAGGCGTCAACAAGACAACCCGGAGCCCGCGCGATGAGAGTCGCCGTCATTATTTTTGCGAGCTTGCTTGCCGCATCGGCGGCCCAGGCCAAACTCACCCCGTTTGACGGCGCTCGTGAGGCCAGGACCGCCGAGGCGCAGACCGACGTGGTAACCTTATACACGGGGCCTGCCGCTGCCGAGATGGAGCGCAGCTACTTCCAGGCCCCGCGTACCAATGAAGCGATGAAGCAACCGGAGCGCTGCACGGTATCGACCATGGTCTTCGCCAAGGTGACGCTCGCCCAGGCTTGTTACTAGCCGCCGCTCAATGTGCCCTTCACTTCGGCGACCAACTGCTTGAGCGTGAACGGCTTGGCGAGGAAGTGATACTGCTGGTCCTGCGGCAGGTTCTTGGCGAAGGCCTCTTCGGCATAGCCCGACACGAAGATGAATTTCACATTCGGATCGCGCGCGCGCAGTTCGCGCAGCAAGGTCGGGCCGTCCATTTCCGGCATCACCACGTCGGACACGACAAGATCGACGTGGCCTTCCCGCTCCATCACTTCCATCGCCTCGACGCCGTTGCCGGCTTCAAGCACGGTATAGCCGCGGGAGACGAGGCCGCGGGCATTAAGCGCTCGCAGGCCCTCTTCGTCTTCCACCAGCAGGATGACGCCCTGCCCGGTCAGATCGGCGCTGGCGTGCGCCTGCTTCGCCATGTTTTCGGCCGCGCTCCGCGTCGCTTCCAGCGATCTTGCGGCATCGAGCGCCGGCGCAATTGGCGGCGCGCCAACGGCGGGCTTCTCCTCCGCAGCCGCCACGTAGCGCGGCAGGAAAATACGGAACGTGGTGCGGCCCGGCACTGAATCGACATAAACGAAGCCACCGGTCTGCTTGACGATGCCATAGACCGTGGACAGGCCGAGGCCGGTGCCCTTGCCGACTTCCTTGGTCGAGAAGAACGGCTCGAAGATCTTGTCGATAATGTCCTGCGGAACGCCGGTGCCGGTATCGCTGACCTCGACCAGCACGTAATCCGCCGCGGGCATGCCCTTGTGGCCGAACGTGGCGCATTCCGCCGCCGCCACATTCGCAGTCCGCATGCTCAGCGTGCCGCCGTCAGGCATGGCGTCGCGCGCGTTGACAGCGAGATTGACGATGACCTGTTCGAACTGCGACAGGTCGGCCTTGACCGGCCACAGATCGCGGCCGTGTTTGACGCCGCCGAACGTCACCTTCTCGCCGATCAGCCGCTTCAGAAGCATGCCGAGATCGCCGAGCACCTCGCCGAGATCGAGCACCTGAGGCCGCAAGGTCTGCTTGCGCGAGAAGGCGAGCAACTGCCGGACCAGCGCCGCGGCGCGGTTGGCGTTCTGCTTGATCTGGATGATGTCCTGGAACGACGGATCGGTCGGCTTGTGGGCGTTGAGCAGGAAGTCGGTCGCCATCATGATGGCGGACAGCACGTTGTTGAAGTCGTGCGCGATGCCGCCGGCCAGTTGCCCGACCGACTCCATTTTCTGCTGCTGGTAGACCTTGTTCTCAAGCGTGCGCTGCGCCGTGGTCTCCAGCGCATAGACGATGGCGGCTTCGCCCTCGGAGTCCTTGTCGTCGACCGCCAACACGAAGAAATTGGCCCAGCGCTCGTTCCCGCCGGCAAGTTGCGCATCCACCGGCGGGATTTCGCCCTGGCCGCCGGCGGCGCGTTTGATCGCGGCTTCGAGCGCGCCGCGGTCGCGCTCGTTCACCACCGACAGGATCGAGCGGCTGTCGCCGGTCATGCCGTCGAAGGCGGCGGCGAAACGCGCATTGGTGCGGGCGATACGGCCCGAGCGATCGACCGTCGCGATCGCCATCGGCGTGTTCTGGAAGAAGCGCATGAAACGCACTTCCGCGTCGCGCTGCGCGTCCTCGCCGCTGTCCTTGCCGCGGTTGAGCACCAGGGTGCGAGAAACGCCCGGCGCACCGTCAGCGCCGTAAGCCACCTTGTGAAACAGCCGGACCGGCAGCGGCTTGCCGGTGCGGGTGCGCAGGTCGAGATCGAGCACTTCCGTCTTCACGTCACCCGGCGCACCGCTCCGCGTAGCCAGCAGCGCCGCCCCCTCGCCCGCGACCATGTCGGTGAGCTTGAGCGAGCCGACCGCGACCTGGGCGAGATCCTGATCAAGCCAGGCCGCGAGAGTGGCGTTGAGATAGACGATGTCGCCGCGCGGATCGACCGAGAAGAAGCCGGCCGGCGCGTGATCGAGATAGTCGATGGCGTGCTGCAATTCCTGAAAGACGTTTTCCTGACGCTCGCGCTCCCGCGTCACGTCAGCGATCGACCAGACCGCGAACTTGGCGTCCCGGCGCGATTCGCCGAGCGGGCGCACGCGCATCCGCAGCCAGCGCGCCGCTTCGCCGGAGGCACCCGCAATGCGCACCTCCTCCTGCAGACGGCGGCCCTCGCGCGACGCCTTGAGCAGGCGGTAGATGGCTTCCGACACTTCCGGGTCGCCGATGAAAACGCGCTCGATCGGGCGCACGTCATTGTCGTCGACCGCGCCGATCAGATCGAGGTAGGTGGCGTTGGCATAGAACACGCGGCCCGTCTGATCGGTCACGACGATACCGTCGAACCCCTGATCGATCACCGACTTGAGCAGCGGATTGCTCTGCTCGCGGCTGGACAGCCGCATGATGCCGGAGGCCAGCGCGAACAACGCGAACACGCCGATGGTGCCGAGCACCGAGAGCAGTGCGAGGATATAGGTCTCGGCGTGGGCCGGGCCGATGTAGATGAGGCCGCCGGCGGTGCCGACCAGCAGCAATGCGACCAGCAACACCATGCCGACCGACCCCGAGCGCGGCGCGCTCTGGCTCTTGTCGAAGGCTTGCCGTCTACCCTGCCCATCGCGCGGGGCGGAGCGGGGCTCATTCGGTCGCTCGGCGTTCATGACTAACCAAGTGCCTTATCGAAGCTGCTTCGCGCAAGAGCCGCCGGCCGGAAATCCCTGTTTTTGAGGGACCTTATGCGCCGTTTTCGCCCGGTTCCGGAAGCCCCGTGGCGGGGTGAGCATCCGGGCGGGCGGTCCGGCCTTCGCTTCGCCCGGAAACACTTTTAATGATGGATGGCCCGCTTCAACTTCATGACGTAGCCGATGACCTCGGCCACCGCCTTGTAGTGCTCAGCCGGAATGGCCTCATCGACCTCGACGGTGGCATGCAGCGCCCGGGCCAGCGGCGGATTTTCGACGATCGGGACATCGTGCTCGGTGGCGATCTTTCGGATCTGCAGGGCCATGGCATCGACGCCCTTGGCGACGCAGAGCGGCGCATCCATGCCGCGCTCGTATTGCAGGGCGACGGCGTAGTGCGTCGGGTTGGTGATGATGACCGAGGCCTTCGGCACCGCCGCCGACATGCGCTGCTTCGAGCGCATCTGCCGGATCTGCTTGAGCTTGCCCTTGATGAACGGATCGCCCTGGGTCTGCTTGTATTCGTCCTTCAGCTCCTGCAACGACATTTTCAGTTTGCCGTACCAGGTGCGGTACTGGAACAGGAAGTCCAGGGCGGCGACGACCGCGAGCAGCGCGACCACCGCGCCCATGACTTTCAGCGCAAGCGTCGAGGTGAACGGCAGCAGCGCCGCCGGATCCATCGTGACCAGGCCTTCCATGCGGTCGCGGTCCGGCCATAGCAGCACCACCATCACGGTGCCGATGATGCCGAGCTTGACCAGGCCTTTCAGAAAATTGGCCAGCGACTGCTTCGAGAACAATCGTTTTATGCCGGCGAGAGGCGAGATCTTCGAAAATTTCGGCGCCAACGATTCGGTGGACCAGATCAGGCGATGCTGGATCATGTTGCCGGCCAGCGCCGCCAGCATCAGAATAAGAAGCGGCACGGCCAGCACAGCCAGCAGCTCGACACCGATCTTCTCGAACAGCCGCGGTAACGCCGGGCCGTCCATGGTGATGCCCGATGAATTGGCGATCAGGCCGCGCATGATGGTGGTGAGGCCCTGCCCCAGGCCGCCGGAGAACATCATCAGCACCAATGTCGCGCCGGCGATCATGAACCAGGTATTGACCTCCTGGCTCTTGACGACATTGCCCTTCTCGAACGCATCGTCGAGGCGCTTTTGCGAAGGATCTTCTGTTTTATCCTCTAGATCGGGTTCCTCTGCCATGCGCTACCCCGTCACCGGCGCGGCGCAAGGTCGAGAAGCACATTCTCGACGTAGCCGGTGAACGTGCCCATCATGGCGGCGAGCACCAGCAGCAGCAGCAGGAAGCCGAGCAGGATCGACAGCGGCAAGCCGATGAAGAACACCTGCATCTGAGGCATCAGACGGGCAAGAATGCCCAGGCCGAGGTTGAAAATCAGACCGAACACCAGAAACGGCGCCGACAACTGAATGGCGATGCGGAATGACGTGGCGACCACGTGGGTAAAGTGCTGCGCGACATCGCCCGTGAGCGGCATCTCGCCCGGCGCGAAGATCAGATAGGAATCGTTGAGCGCGGCAATGACCAGATGATGCAGGTCGGTCGCGAAAATCATCGCCACGCCGACGACAGCGAGAAAATTGCCGACCACGACGCCCTGCTGGTTCTGGGTCGGATCGACCGCCATGGCGAAACCGAGCCCCAGTTGCTGGGCGACGATGGCGCCGGCGGTTTGCAGCGCCGAGATGGTGAGCCTTGCGGTCAGACCCAGCACGGCGCCCACGATGATTTCCTGAAACAGCAGCAGCAATACCGGGCCGAAGCTGCCCAGATTGACGTTATAGGCGTTCTGGTGAAGCGGCATGATCACCACCGTCAACGCCAGTGCAATTGTGAGCCTCACCCGGGCGGGCATATTGCTCTCGCCGATGCCCGGCATCAGCATCACCATCGTGCCGATGCGGGCGAAGGTCAGCATGAACGCCGCCGCCAGGACCGGCAGGAAGGAAATGTTGATCTGCATCGATGCTCAGGCCGAAAGGCAAGCTCCGATCGCTCCCGCGCGAGCGGGAATTCCGACGGCGAATCGAGCGCCGTCCGGCGCCCGCGTCACCCTGTCACGATTCGCGACGCGATACGCAGCATTTCGGCGTGCAGCTTCTCGGCCATGAATGGCAGCGCTATCAACAAAGAGACGAAAATCGCCAGGATCTTCGGCACGAAAGCCAATGTCATTTCCTGGATCTGCGTCAGCGCCTGCAGCAGCGAGATGCCCACGCCGACGGTCAGTCCCACCAGCATCACCGGCGCCGAAACGACGATCAGGGTATATATGGCGTCGCGCGCCACATCGAGAACTTCCGGGCCGGTCATTTCACTCTCCGTGTCATCCCCGCGAAAGCGGGGATCCAGTAAACGCGGGCCGCTACCGGACCCGCCAAACGTTCGACGCACTCGGTTACTGGATGCCCGCCTGCGCGGGCATGACGGCCTCAGACTCAGATCGGCATCCGCATGATTTCTTCATAGGCGGCGATCACCTTGTCGCGCACGGCGACCACGGCGTCGATCGCCACCTCGGTTTCAGCCACGGCGGTAACGACGTCGACCATGTTGGACTGGCCTTTCACCATCTGCTGCGACAGCGCATCGGACTTCTGGCCGGTCTCCTGCACCGCGCCGATGGCGTCCTTGAGCACCGAGGCGAAGCTGCTGTCGCCCTTCGCCTGGGCGGCGCCAATGCCGCCGACCGCCGAAGACGGATCGCTGGCGATGCGCGCCATGTTGGCATAGGCGCCTGCGGCTGAAATCGGGCTGGCCATGAGGATTTATCCTTTCGGGGCGCCGCGTCGATCCCGCCTGCGCGGGACCGGCGGCTTCAGGCTTTGAGGATGTCGAGGGTGCGCTGGATCATCCGGCGCGTGGCACTGATGATGTTGACATTGGCTTCGTAGGAACGCTGCGCTTCACGCATGTCGGTCATTTCGACGAGCGAGTTCACGTTCGGATATTTGACGTTCCCGTTGGCATCGGCCGCGGGATGACCCGGCTCGTATTTGAGACGGAAGTCGCTTTTGTCCGTGGCGACGCGGCCGAGCTCCACGACGCGGGCGTCGAGAGAGCGGTCGAGCTCGGTCTTGAAGGTCGGAATCTTGCGCCGGTACGGATCGGCGCCCGGCGCGTTCGGCACCGAGTCGGCGTTGGCGATGTTTTCCGAAATGACACGCATGCGGCCGGACTGCGCCTTGAGGCCGGACGCCGCGATCGCCATGGTCTTCATGAAGTCCATCGTTCAATCTCCGTTCGCCGCGCCGCCTCAGCGTTTGCCGAGCGCCACTTTGAGAAGCGTGAGGCTGCGCGTGTAGAGCGCGGTCGCCGCCTGGTACTCCATCTGGTTGTTCGAGACCTTCATCATCTCGTCTTCGAGATTGACGGAGTTGCCGGTCGGCCTGACCTCGTAGCCGCCTCTCGCGGTGCCGTAGCGCGTGGCGCCGCCCAGCGAGCCCCCGATGTGCCCCGGCGCCGTTGCCGCCAGCGTCACCTGATCGACCGGCCGCACCGCGCTGGACACGGCGTCGTCGAACTTCGGCGCCACCAGATCCCTGCCGCGGTAATTCGGCGTGTCGGAATTGGCGACGTTCTGGGCGAGCACCTTCTGCCGCTCCTGCGCCCATGACATCTTGGTCCGCAGCATCGACAGGATGGGAACATCGGTGATCGCCATGAGGCCCTCTTTCGCGCTGGAAACCGCCGGTTAGGGAATCGCCGGCTTGCTTCGCGACACGAAGCCAACTAGGCAGACTTTGCCGGGCCTATGGTTAACAGGTGGTAAACGGGGCCGGTTTCTGACCGCGCCAAAGGCGCGGCGTTAACCATATGGGGCGGTTGGCTTTTCCCCGCCCGGTGCCAAACCGCCGGCATTTTGTTAAGATTTCAATGGCGGCCCGTCCGGCAAATCGTGCCTACTGCCGTTAACTATTCGTCTGATTCTGTTGCGTTGGGTTCAACTGGTTCACGGAGCGCTGCGATGTTCGACCTTTTCGGCGCGGAAATGCCTACCGCGTTAAAGTTCTTCATCGCCTTTGCGGCGGTCCTGGCGCTGATAGCGCTGACGGCCTGGGTGGTGCGCCGCTTCGCGGCCGACCGGCTTGGCGGTGCCGGCGCGCGCGGCCGCCAGCCCCGTCTTGCGGTGATCGATGCGGCGACCGTCGATGCTCGTCGCCGCCTCGTGCTCATCCGCCGCGACAATGTCGAGCATCTGATGATGATCGGCGGCCCGACCGATGTCGTCGTCGAACAGAATATCGTGCGCGCCGCTCCCGCCGCGCCGCGTGCGCCGGAGCCGAACGGCCGTCCCGCCGAGCCGGCAATGCGCACCGCTCCCGCAACCGACACATTCCCGCTGCAGCCGGTCAGCGAAACCGCGCCACTGCCGGCACCGCGGCCTTATCGCCAGCCGGCCACCGAAGAACCGTGGCATGCACCGGAGCCCGGTGCCCGCCCGCGGCCGGCCACATCCGAATCCAGCCTGAGCGGGCTCGCGGCCGAACTCTCCAGCCGCATCGCACCGCCACCCGAAGTCGCGCCGATCCGGGTCGAGCCGCCGCGCGCCGCTGCGCCGCAGCCTGTGGCCCCGCCCGTCGCCCCGCCGGTGGCGATGGATCATGAGCCAGGCGAGGCGCCGCAGACCGACCAGAACCTGGCCGACATGGCGCATCAACTCGAAGCCGCGCTGCGCCGCGCCCCGTCCGAAAGCCGCGCCCCCGTGACCGATCCGCTCGCCGTGCCGGCCGCGCCGAAACCGGTCGAAGTGCCGCGCCGCGACTACAAGCTGCGGGTCGATCCGCGCATCGAGACAGCCCCGGCAGCCAAGCCGGCGGATGACGGCTGGCCCGAGCCAGCCATTGAGCCGCCGCGCGGCGGCCGTCAGGAACCACGCATCGAGCGGCCCGCTCCGCAATCATCCCGCCCGGCGGCGCCCGCCGGCAAGTCTGTCTACGACAGCCTTGAACAGGAGATGGCCAGCCTGCTCGGCCGTCCTCCGGGTAAGACTTGAGGGGCCGTTCCGACCGCCGGGTTCGTCAACTTCTGACGGTGGCGGTTGGAGTATCAGGAACGCTCCTCCTGCTCGCGGCCCCGGCGGCCGCCCAGGACGTCAGCATCAATTTCGGCGGGCCCGGCAATGCCGGGCTGACCGAACGCGTCATCCAGATGATTGCGTTGTTGACGGTGTTGTCGCTGGCGCCGTCGATCCTGGTGATGATGACGTCGTTCACGCGCATCGTCGTCGTGCTGTCGCTGCTGCGCACCGCGATGGGCACCGCGACCGCCCCCCCGAACTCGGTGCTGGTGGCGCTCGCGCTCTTCCTCACTGCCTTCATCATGGCGCCGACACTGCAGACGGCCTACGACAGCGCCATCCGCCCGCTGGTCGCCAACGAGATCACCGCCGAGCAGGCTTTCGAGCGCGGCTCGGTGCCGTTGCGCGCCTTCATGCAGAAGCATGTGCGCGACAAGGACCTCAAACTGTTCATCGACATGACGCGCGAGCCGCCGCCGGCCAGCCCCGATCAATTGTCGCTGCGCATCCTGATCCCGGCCTTCATGATCTCGGAATTGAAACGGGCCTTCGAGATCGGCTTTCTTTTATTTATCCCATTCCTGATCATCGACCTCGTCGTCGCCTCGGTGCTGATGTCCATGGGCATGATGATGCTGCCCCCGGTCGTGGTGTCCCTGCCGTTCAAGCTGATCTTTTTCGTGCTGGTCGACGGCTGGTCGCTGGTCGCGGGATCGTTGATCCAGAGCTACGGGGGTTAGGCGCCGTCCGCGCTCCCCTCACCGCTTCGGCTGATCGCGGAACGTCGCCGCGCGCGGGCGGATCGAGCCGGTCGGCGCCGGATCGGCGCGCCGGTCATTTCGTGCTTCGCTCGCAGGCGGCATGGCGCCATTGCGGGCCTGCGGCAGCTTCGAGGATTCGGCGCCGTAGCGCTCGTTGAGATCGCGCAGGAAAGCGTCGAGCGTGTCGGTATTGGCGATGCGGCGCGCCACCGACTGAAATTCGGCGGAGTCGGAACCGATCGGCGCGCCCACGACATCGAAGGCGCGGCTGTCCGGCGTGCCGGCCATCTTGGCCGCGTATTTCTCGCGCAGCCGCGACAGGCCGATGCCCTCGTCGCTCAAGGTGTAGGCGATGGCGGCGCGCAACACGTCCATGCGCTCGGAATCGCTGAGCGGCCGGAAGTCCTTCCAGCGCTCGCCGAGCATCAGTTCGATCTGTTCGGCCGCGACACGCCAGTGTTTGGCCGCCCATTCAACATCGGCACGCAGGCGGAGCGCCTCGCGTCCTTTGAGATTGGCGATCACCTCGAGCGCGACGTCATTACGGCCGACATCCGACAGCGCTCGCGCCTCGAGCAGCAGGCGCTGGTCGCGCAATTCGTTCGACAACTCCGATGACCGCGTCCGCTGCAACGTGGCGAGCGCGTGGTCGGGCTTGCGGTTCATCAGATAGATGGTCGCCAGCCGGGTCGCGACAATCGCGCGCGCCGCACCCTGCAACCGATGATCGACCTGATGCTGCAGCAAGTCGGCCGCCTGGTCGAGCAGATCGACCGCGACCAGACGCTCAGCGAGCCGGCGGATCATCTCGTCGCCGCGCCGCCCGACCGGCGTCAGTTCGCGGTAGTCGTAGAACAGCGCCAGGGCCTCGATCGGCGGCAGCCCGTCGCCCTTGCCGCCGAGGAACAGTGCATCGAAAGTCTTGGCGGCCTCGTCCTGGATCTTGCGGGTCTCGTCGGCGTTGGGGTGCGCCAGCAGCGCGGCGCGCATGACGTGGAACGCGTCGCGATAGCGGCCGTCGCCGGTATAGAGATGAGCGAGCAGCTGCAGCCCTTGCGTCTCGGTCTCGTCACCGCGCCACACCGTGGTCAGGATTTCGAGTTCGTGAATCATCTCGTTGCGCGGCATCGCGCCGCTCTTCGACATCAACTCGATCTCTCGCAGCCTCGCCTGCGCGCCGGCACGGCGATCGGACGACATCACCGCCGCCCGGTACTCCTTGAGCGCTTCGTCCTGACGGCCAAGATTTTCGGCCAGGCGGCCGCGCAGCACCGCAACCGACGCTGTGACTTCGTCCGGCACGCCAACGGTATCCAGGTCATTGACCAAGCGCGCGGCGGCATCGAAATCCTTGACCTCGATGCCGGTGCGGATGCGATCGAGCAAGGCCATACGCTGCAGACCGGTTGGCAGCGCCGCGATCGGCTTGTCGAGCGGCTTGAATGCCGCGTGCGCCTCCGGCCAGCGGCCGAGCCGCGATTGCGCCATGGCGCGCCAGATCGGCGCTTCCTTCCGATCGCCGATATCCGGGCTGGAAAGATCCTTCAGCGCGTCTTCCGGCCGATACATCATGACGTTCGCCAGCGCGCGCAGGATCGAGCCTGTCACTTCGTCGCCGCCATTGGCCTTGTCGTCCAGCGCCACGCTGAGCACGGCCTTGGCTTCGGCGCCCATTCCATTGGCCAGATAGAAGCGTGCAAGGTCATAGCGCGCAGCGCGCTTGGTGCCCTCGCCGGCCGCCGCCGCGCCGGCGATCAGCGCCGACTGCCGTGCTTCGAACGGTGCCTGGCGATCCGCTTCCCACGTCTCCGGATCGATCGAGCCGTCGCGCAGAGTCGGCGACATCTGCTGCTGCTGTACGAGGCTTTCCGCCGACAAGGTCAGGCCGCCCGGCCGCGAGATCGTCACCTGATCGGCAGTGACGTCGGCGGTGATGTCGTCGGCCAGCGGCTCGAGAGCGACGCCGTGCATGGATTGCAGGACACGCAGCTCGACGAAATTCTGGGGTCGCATCAAGCCGCGCGCCGGCGCCAGCGCGGTGATTGCCATCATCCGCGTGCCGAGATCGGGGTCGGTCAGATAATGCAGCGTTCCGGCCTGCTCGAGCGGCACTACGATGCCACGCTTGCTGCCGTTGATCAGCCGCGACATCGGCAGCGCCTGCGGCGGTGTCGCGACGGTGTCGCCGACCTTTAGCACCCAGCCATTGTCGTCGGCCTCGAGGCTCGCCAGCATCGGCCGCGTGAGGCGCAGCCGCACGACGCCGTCGGCGCGGCCGCCGCTCTGGTAGTCGGCCTGGCGAACAATATGCCCGAAGTCGCGCGCAAGCTGCGACACGTCGATCGGCTTGTTGCTGTCGAATACCAGCCACAGCGAGTCGCCGCGCTTGAACATCGCCGCCGGCGTCGGAGCCGCGAACGGCAGACTGATGCGCATATTATCGCTCGAGGCGGAAGCAATGGCCTGCATCGCGCTCTCGGCCTTGGCAGCAGCCGCTTGCGGCTTCGGCGCCGCTTCCAGTGCGAGCTGTGCCTTGATCGGCTCCGGGGCACGCGGCACTTCGGCGACAGCCGGCTTCGTCTCAACGGGCTTGGTCTCGGCCGGTTTGACGTCCGGCTTCGCCGCCTCGCGTGTCGGCGCGGCGGCAGGCTCGGCTTTCGCGTCCGGTTTCGGCGCCGGCGCATCCTTCAGCACCGGCATGTCTTTCAGGGGCGGCGCCGTCTCGGGGCCAGCCTCGCTGGCCGGCACAGTCTCCGGCGGCGCGATCTGCACGCCGGACGCGGCCACCGATGGCAACGCCGGCATCGCGGCCGCCTGCGGCGCCACATCGGCGCCAAGTCCGATATCGACGACGAAACTCTTGTCTTCGCGGAACGAGCGCGTCTCCGGGGCGCCGTTGAGCGTGAAGATGACGCCGATCGAGTCGAACTCGGCTTCCGGCCTCACCGCGGAGACGGTGGACGGCAGGGTCGCCGCCACATCGGCCAAATCCCATTTCGCCGGCTTGCTGAAATGCAGCTTGAATTTGCCATCGGACAGTTCGGGCGTGACGTCGTTGCCTTGCGGCAGATCGAAAACGTAACGCATGAAGGTCGGCAGCTTGACCACTTTCACCCGCACCGCGGGGAGCGCCGCCGCCTGCTCGGCGGTCCGCTTCTTGCGCGCGGCGAGTTCGGCGGCGCGAGCGCGCGTGGCCAACTCATCCACCACATCCTGCGGCAGGCCCGGCAGCATGCCGACCCACGGTTCCGGCAGCAGGTCGATGAAAAGCCGCTCGGCCGCGGGAATCGAGTTGATGCGGAATTTTCCAGCCAGCGCGATGCGCACCGCCTTGCCGTCCGGGTCGACGCGGGCCGCGCTGACATAGTCACGCATGCGACCGCTGATACGATCGACCGCAACGGCCACCGGCTCTTTGAATTCAATGACGAGGATGGCGCCCGCGACGCGGACCCTGGCGTCGACCGGATCCTCGAACTTGAAGATCAGACGGCCGTAGCCGGCCTCGGCCTCCGCCTTGACGTCGCCCTTGACCGGCTCGGCCGCGGCGGCCGCTCCCGCGGCGCCGATCACGACAAGCGCCAGCGCCGCGCGCGCTGCGTTGAGCGCCCGCGCCATCGCGGTGGACTTGCCGGCAGGACGAGACTTCATACGATCTTTCGCGCAAATGTGTCCGAAAGACCTTACGGACCCGCGTTTAACGACGGATTAACTGTTGCGGTAAAACACACCCCAAAGGGCACCGGGACACCGGACAAGGCGTCACAGCCGGCCCGGCTGGCCTTCGATCTTCGGCAATTCGCCGGCGCCCTGCGTCTTGGGGGCGTTCGCCCGCGTGGCCAGTTCGACCGTCAGACGCTCGGCGGTCTCAGGCGTCATCTGGGCAAGCACCGCCGACATGGTGATCGGCTTCATCGCGGTCGACAGATCGACAAGCACTTTGAGGTCGAGACGGTCGAAGATGCGCGCCGCATCCTTCGGCTTCATGTTCTCGTACATGGCGACGAGACCCTTGAGGCGCTCCTTCTCCTCCTTGTCGCGAGCATCGGTCGCTGTCTTGATACGCGTCTCGATGTCTTTCATTTCGCCGACCTTGGCTTCGAGCCGCTTCTCCGCCGCCTTGATCAGGCTCTCGCGCATGTCGAGTTCTTTGTTGCGGTTGTCGAGCGTCTCGCGGCGATCCTGCAAACGGCCGAGCAGCGCGCGCTCGGCCGGCGAGTTGATCCTGCCGGGCGCCATGGGCTGCGCATCGCCGCCGACCTCGAGTTTGGTCGGCGCCGGAGGTTGTTCGGTGGACTTGAGCGGCTCGGACGGGGCCTGGCCGGCCGGCGCCGCGGGCTTGCTGCCGCCGGAGGAACCGGTGACGATGTCACTGTCGGCCGACGCCGCGCCGATCTTCGGCAAGGTCGCGGTGCGATCAGCGACCGACCCGGTGACCTCGGGCTCTCGCGCGCGGCCGCCGCCGAAATTGAACATCTCCTTGGCCCACGGGCTCGACGAATTTGCCGCCGGCGCTTCGGGCTGCACCGGTTCGCCCGCCACAACGATGCGTGGATAGTCCGGCACGGATTCGCCGGAGGTCACCGTCATGCCGGGCGGCTTGCCGCGCTGGCTGAGCTTCTCGCCCAACGTATAGCCGCCGTCGAACACGAGCCCCGTCACCTTCAGCCCAAGCAGGCAGATCGTCGCCAGAAGGACGATCGGAATAAGACGGAATTCGCGCCCCAGCCTGATCATGCCGCCAGCCCGTTGCCTTCGCCGGCCATCTTGAGCCGCGCCATCTGTCGCTCGGCCAAGGCCTGCGCCGCGGCGGCGAGCGCCTGCGCGCGCGGCACGGCCGGCGCCGCCGGCGTCGCGTCGGGGCGGCCGGCCTCGGTGATGCGCACCAGCCGCGTCAGGAGTTGCTCGCCGGCGTTCAGTTGCTGGCCGAGATCGGCCGCAAGCGCCTCGGTGCGCTTGATGCGCTCGCCGAGCGTCTGTTCGCCTTCGCGCATGGTCGCCTTGAGGCCGCCAATGGCGCGCTCGGCGATCTCTGTGGCGGTAATCAGCTCAGCAATGGTTGCGCGCAGCGATTGCTCGTCGGCCTTGAGCAGGCGGATCTGCTTGTTGAGCCGCACGCAGTAGAGAATCGTCATCAGCAGCAGGACGGATACCAGGCTTTCGATGAGATAGCCGTATTGGAACATCACTGCGTCTCCATGCGGATTTTCTCGTCCGCTTTCTCGAACATCGCGAAGGTGGTGCGCGGCTTGCGCAGATTTTTGGTGACCCGCACGGCGATGCGATCGCCGACCTTGCCCATGCGCCCTTCGGTCAAGGTAATGTCGCCACAGCGCAATTTGACCAGCGCGTCGGGCTTGAGTTCGAGCATCAGCGTGTCGCCGACATTGAGCTGCATCATCTTGCGCAACGGCAAATTCTCTTCATAGAGCACGGCATCGACGCCGATGGCGGCCTGGCCGATCTCGGTCGCCAGATGGCCTTCCCAGATCTGGTCGCGACCGAACTTCTCGCCCATGAACATCTGGAGAAGCGTGGCGCGGATCGGTTCGATGGTCGCATAGGGCAGCAGCAGCTCGATGTTGCCGCCGCGGTCTTCCATGTCGATGCGCAGGCGCACCAGGATCGCGGCATTGGCCGGGCGCGAGATCGCGGCGAAGCGCGGATTGGTCTCGAGCCGATCGATATTGAATTTCACCGGCGAGAGCGGCTTGAAGGCGAGCTCGGCATCGGCGAGAACGACCTCGATCATGCGCTTGACGAGGCTCGTTTCGATCGTCGTATAGGGCCGGCCTTCGACGCGCACCGAGCTCTGGCCGCGGCGGCCGCCGAGCAGCACGTCGATCATCGAATAGATGAGGCTCGAATTGACGGTGGCGAGGCCGAAATTGTCCCATTCCTCGGCCTTGAACACGGCGAGAATGGCCGGCAGCGGGATCGAGTTGAGATAGTCGCCGAAACGCACCGAGGTGATGCGGTCGAGCGAAACTTCGACGTTGTCCGAGGTGAAATTGCGCAAACTGGTCGTCATCAGCCGCACCAGGCGGTCGAAAACGATTTCGAGCATCGGCAGGCGCTCGTAAGAGACCATCGCCGAGTCGATGATGGAGCGGATGCCGGAATTGTCGTTGAGCGTCACATCCGCCAGGCTGAAGCCGAGCAGATTGTCGATTTCCTCCTGATTGAGGATGCGCTCGGCGCCGCCCTTGCTGCTGGGCTGGAAGGAAGCGGTTTCGTCGACCATCGCCGCCCATTGCGCGGCGGCCTGATCGACGCTGCTCGCCGGCGCCGCCGCCGCGGCCGCGCCGCCGCCCTCGGCTTCGAGCGCAACGCCCCACTCCGCCGCCAGCGCTTCCTGGTCGATCTGGTCCTTGCCCGCCATGCTCGTCTTTGCGTCCGGTTATTTCGTCGTGCGTTCGTCCCTGCGCCCCGGCGCTACTGGACGACGATTTCCTTGAACAGAACCGCGGTCACCTTGTTGGGAGCGACCGCGACATTGACGCGGCGCGTCAGCTCTTCCTTGAGACGGTAGAGGCCCGCCGAGCCGTCGAGATCGGTCGGCCGCAATTCGCGCAGATAGGTCTGGAAGGCGTCCATCACCCGCGGCATCAGCGGCTGGATCTTCGGAACCAGTTCGGGATCCGGAATTTCCAGCACGACCTTCACCTTGAGATACTGGGTGCGATCGCCGCCCGAATTGGCGAGGTTGACCAGCACATCCGGCAGATCGACGAAGGTCGCGGGCTTGACCACTTCCTTCTTGGGCTCTTCGTGCTTGTCCTTGCCGCCCATCATCTTCATGGCGCCAAAACCGCCGCCACCGACGACCAGCAGCGCCACCGCGGCAATGATCATCACCTTCCTGGACGGCAGCCTGCTCTTCTTGGGAGCCTGTTCGCCTTCGGCCTCGACTTCCGGTTCCGCTTCAGACTTCGCCTTGGCCATCAACGACCCCTGTTCCCCAACAAATTTTCGAGCAATGCGCGCCGCGCCGGCCGGCGCGCCGTCTCGTCGCCCGCAAGCCGCCCCCTGACCGCCATGTACGTGGCAGATGCGCCACGTTAGGGGCGGTATGGTTAACAGTTCCTTTCCCGGGTTCCCGAAGCGGCAAGAATTGCCGGGTCATATCGGCCGTTATGGTGTTTTTTGCCTTGCGATGTATGACTGATAATTCCTTAAACTACTGAAATACCTGGATTTTTGCACTTGGCACGGCGCCTGCAATCCTTTCTCCCCGAGAGGCCGGCTTGGGAGAGCCAGTCTTTCACCACACGGCGGCACCGGCCTCGGGAGGGCAGGCGCCGGCGGGATCAAGGGGAGATGACCGATGCAGAACAGCCTGCTGGTCGGACTATCGCGTCAGGTCGCGCTGAAGCGCGAGCTCGACGTCGTGGCGAACAACATCGCCAATGTGAACACCTCCGGCTTCAAGGCCGATGGCACGGTGTTCGAGGAATTCATCGGCCGGGTCGCCCGGTCCGACAAGATGACGAACCACGACCGTCAGGTCTCGTTCGTGCGCGACCGCGCCACCTGGATCGACTTCAGCCAGGGCACGATGGAGCGCACCGGCAACCCGACCGACGTCGCGATCAACGGCAAGGGCTTCTTCGCCGTGCAGACGCCCGCCGGCGAGCGCTACACCCGCAACGGCGGCTTCCTCATCAACAACACCGGGCAGCTCGTCACCTCCGAAGGCCATCCCGTGCTCGGCGAGAACGGCCCGATACAGTTCCAGCCGAACGACATCCAGATCAAGATCAGCGGTGACGGCACCGTCAGCGTCGCGGTCGCCGGCACGCCGGGCCAGGAAGCCCAGCGCGGCAAGCTGCGCATGGTCGGCATCGACAATCCCGCTTTGCTGCAGAAGGCCGGCCTCGGCACCTTCTCGCTGGGCAACGGCGCCAACGTCGTGGCGGACACGCAATCCAAGTTCGAGCAGGGCTCGATCGAGAAGTCGAACGTGCGTTCGGTCGTCGAGATGACCCGCATGATCGAGATCACGCGCACCTATACCCAGGTCGCGAACATGCTGCAGCAGCAGAGCGATATGCGCAAAACCGCGATCGACAAGCTCGCCGAAGTTCCGGCCTGAGGAGATTAGACCATGCGCGCCCTGCACACCGCCGCGACCGGCATGATGGCCCAGGAACTCAACGTTCAGGTCATCTCCAACAATATCGCCAACATGCGCACCACCGCCTACAAGCGGCAGCGCGCCGAATTCCAGGATCTGCTCTACGAGCACGTCAGCCGCGTCGGCGCGCAGACCTCGTCGCAGGGCAATATCCTGCCCGCCGGCATCGAACTCGGCTCAGGCGTCAAGACGGTCGGCACGCCCCGCATCATGACGCAGGGCACGATGGCGCAGACCGGCAAGGACTACGATGTCGCCATTCGCGGCGAAGGCTTCTTCAAGGTCACGATGCCGGACGGCACCACCGCCTACACCCGCGACGGCTCGTTCGAACTCGATCATCAGGGCCGCATCGTGACCGCCAACGGCAATCTGATCCAGCCGGGCATCACGATCCCGCAGAACGCCACCGGCGTAACCATTAACGCCCAGGGACAGGTGCTGGTGTCGCTGCCCGGCCAGACCACGCAGAACCAGGTCGGCCAGATCGAACTGTCGATGTTCATCAACAAGGCCGGTCTCAAGGGCATCGGCGACAACCTGTATCTGGAAACGCCGGCCTCCGGCGCGCCGCAGAACGGCACGCCGCAGCTCAATGGCTTCGGCGACCTGCAGCAGGGCAATCTCGAACAGGCCAATGTCGAAGCGGTGAGCGAAATCTCCGATCTCATCGCCGCGCAGCGCGCCTACGAAATGAACGCCAAGGTGATCTCCGCCGCCGACCAGATGCTGTCGGCCACCTCCAACCTGATGCGCTGAGGTCCAGACATGATCGCCAACGCCCTTCGCATCGCTGCCGTCACGCTGACCTTCGGCATAGCCGCCGCTTCGGCGCAGACAACCGAGCCGGCGCGCCCGCTGCTCAAGTCCAGTGTCACCGTCAATTCGAGCCTCGTGCGCATCGGCGACCTGATCGAGAATGCCGGCATCGTCGCCGATGTGGCGATCTTCCGCGCGCCCGATCTCGGCACCACCGGCACCGTGCCGGTCAGCACGGTGATCGAAGCCGTGCGCCCGCACGCGCTGATCGGCTTCGATACCGGCGGCGCCAGCGAAATCACCGTGACCCGCGCCAGCCGCGAAATCCCGATGGCCGAGATCGAGCGCACCCTCGCCGCCGCGGTGTCGAGCCGCTTCAACGCCGGCCCGGCTGCCGACATAACGGTGGTGTTCGATCGTGAGCCGCGCGCCATCCAGGTCGATCCGTCCTCGCGCGGCGATGTCGCCATCGCCCGCCTGTCCTGGGATGCGCGCAACGGCCGCTTCGACGCCGCACTGGAAATCCCCACCGGCGCGACGCAGCATGCGGTGCTGCGCCTGTCCGGCCGCGCCTTCGCCACCGTCGAAACGGTGACGGTGGTCAATTCGATCGATCGCGGCACCGTGCTGAAAGCTTCCGATCTGGTGGTCGAGCGCCGCCCGCGCGCCGACGTCGCACGCGACGCCATTGTCGGCATCGAGCGCGCCGCCGGCCTCGCCGCGCGCAATGTCATCCGCCCCGGCCAGGCGCTGCGCGCTGCCGATCTGACGCGGCCCGAGATCGTGCAGCGCGGTCAGATGGTGACGCTCGTATTCGAAGCGCCCGGGCTGACGCTGACCTTGCGCGGCAAGGCGACCGAGAGCGGCGCCGAAGGCGACACCGTCGCGGTTCTCAACGAGCAGTCCAAACGCACTGTGCAGGGCGTGGTGGCCGGTCCAGGCCACGTGGTGGTGTCGACGACGGCCCCGCGGTTTGCCGCCAACCTCCCGGCAACCGCGCGGACCGGACGCTGAAACGAACAAGCCGCAGACGACGGCGATGCCGCCCTCGCCTGCCAAGTTGAATTGATGAACACGAGTGAAAGTCTGTTGAGATGAGGATATTGACCTTGACCCGCCACGCCATCTTTGCGGCGCTCGCGACCTCGCTGCTGAGCGGCTGCGCAGCGTTCGACCGGCTCAAGAACATCGGCGAGCAGCCCAAGCTCTCCGAGATCGACAATCCGGCGACGCGCCCCGGCTACAAGCCGGTGCAAATGCCGATGCCGGCGGCGCAGCCCGCGACCTACAATCCGAACTCGCTCTGGCGGAACGGCTCGCGCGCCTTCTTCAAGGACCAGCGCGCTCATCAGGTCGGCGACATTCTCACGGTGAAGGTCAATATCACCGACAAGGCCAACATCGCCAACGACACCAAGCGCTCGAGAGCGAACAACGAAGACTCCGGCGTCGAAAACTTCTTCGGCAAGAGCAAGCTGCCGATCACCAATTCGGTGCTGCCGACCCGCCTCTTTACCGCCGACTCCAATGCGTCGAGCGAAGGCAAGGGCTCGGTCGATCGTTCCGAAGCGCTGTCCACCAATGTCGCCGGCGTCGTGATGCAGGTGCTGCCGAACGGCAACCTGGTCATCGAGGGCAAGCAGGAAATCCGCGTCAACTTCGAGATCCGTGAACTCATCGTCGGCGGCGTCGTCCGCCCCGAGGATATCGAAAGCGACAACACCATCGACTCCACCAAGATCGCCCAGGCCCGCATCGCCTATGGCGGCCGCGGCCAGATCACCGACGTACAGCAGCCCCGTTACGGCCAGCAGGTCATGGACGTCATTCTGCCGTTCTAGCGAAACCGCCGCTCATCCCCGCCCAAGCGGGGCCAGACGCCCTCGAAACCGGAGATCCCCACTCGTAACGACCTCCCGAAATTGAAGTGCTCCCGCGTTGTCTTTGCGTCTCGCGAGCGTAAGTGACAACGACCAAGACACGGCCCTCGGTAGCTCCCCTGCCGGGGGTCGTGTTTTTCTGCGCTTGCCTTCCCTGCACCCTCGTCATTCCCGGCCGCGAGCGCGGCGAGCGAAGCCTCGACCGGCCTCATGGTGAGGAGCGCTCCGAAGGAGCGCGTCTCGAACCACGAGGCCGTCCCATCCTTCGAGACGCGGCCTTGCGGCCGCTCCTCACCATGAGGGTGGAGAGAATCCCGTCATTCCGGGGCGCGCCGAAGGCGCGAACCGGAATCCAGCGATGCATGAGCACGCGGCTGGAGTCCGGGTTCCGTCCTCCGGGCCTCCGGAATGTCGGCTTTCAAAATATTATTTCCTAGGACTATTGACTTTGCCTTCCGCCTAGCCCTATATTCCCACCTATCCCGCCCCTGTTAACGAGGGGTGTCTGTACAGCATCTTCAGATGCTGGGGCGGGGAGCGGTGGCCGGGACGGG